>Ga0210040_10001761_pt1 | contig 31953 bp, 34 predicted proteins | sample CryGeyCG12114_NA_FD_185462 | JGI IMG/M metagenome (GOLD analysis project Ga0210040, IMG submission 185462) | Groundwater microbial communities from aquifer - Crystal Geyser CG19_WC_8/21/14_NA (SPAdes) (version 2) | ecosystem: Environmental > Aquatic > Deep subsurface > Groundwater | place: USA...
TATATACTTCGCCTTCTGAAGGCCGAATCAGATCCAGGATCATCCGGAACAAAGTAGTTTTACCAGCGCCATTATTCCCCACCAAGCCCACGGTTTCATTAACCGCAATGGCCAACTCCGGAATGTTGACGACGGTTGTGCCGTTGTAAATTTTTTGGATATTTCTAACTTCTAACATGATCCCTGTTAATTAGTGTTGCTGGTATAAAGGTATTATCTTATTTATTGCAGTTATCTGTAATCTATTTATCTTTCATAATTACCACCGACTGTAAACTGTTTTAAGCCTGCCGGAAACCTGCCGCTATTTTGTACTTGTGTACTAGAAACCGGTTGGCCGTAAACCGCAATAACTGCCGGTGGCAAACAAAACCGCTTAAACCTATTAAACCAATGGCAAAAATGCCCCAGTAGGGTTTGCCCATCAATCCAAACGGTGCATAAATTAAAATCGGCAGCAAAAGTAAAGGGAGCATCATTACAAATTTAGAAGCGCCTACGCCCTGCCAGTTAAAAGCCGAGCTTTTGCTTAAATCGATGCGGTTCTTGTTTAAAACCGAAAAATAAAACACCACAAATACATTAATGCCAATGTTGAACAGAAATGCAGCGAGGTTAATAAATATTATTTTAGCCCCGAAAAAACCGTACGGCAAGGTTACTAAAAAAGAGAGCAGCACAATGGGCACAAAAAACCAGAACTTGGCCTGGTAAAACTGGTACGGCGATATTCGTTTGGTAAGCAGGGCATCGAAATGCCCGCTTTGCCAACTCGGTATAAACTGGCCGTAGTTAAACATAAACATACCCGTCATCATAATACCCACAAAAAGGCACATCACAAAGCCGTCCTGGTATGCTTTATTCGGATAAAAAATAAAGCCGTACAACAAGAAAAATACTGACATAATAACCACCGACTTTGAGCGCTTGTGCCGCCAGATAAGCTTTAATTCTAACCCAATGAGTTTTCCCATTTCGCCAAAGCGATTTAAAAACGCCATATCGCCGCCTTGTACGGTGGTATTTCGGCGCACGGCTATTTCCTCCGGGTAAGTATGAGCGCGCAAGAATTTATAATTTACGAAATAAACTAAAGTAGTCCAGATAACCGGGAAAATAACGGCCCAGGGGTGTTGCAGCAGATACCCAAAAGCTACCGCTGCTGCTTGCCGCAAAGATAAAATGCCCAGGTAATCCAGCGCGATCAGGGAGATAATAAGCAGTGCAAAAATAAGGGTGAGGCGAGGATTGCTGCTCAGTTGGCGCTTAAAATACAGGCACAGGAAATTATCAGCGAAAGTAAGGGCCATAATAGCAGCCAGCCAAATAAACGCTATGCCTAACCCGTACGCCGGTACCAAAACTTTTACCATAAATGGCACCACTATGAGAAGTAGCCAAAAATTAAACAAACTGGGCACCGATTTAAACAAAACGTAATGGATGAGCTGCGCTTTTTTTATGGGTAGGTGCAAGTAAGGCTGAATAGCCAAAACTGGTAGTTCCTGCAGCATAAATCGCATAAATAAATCCAGAAGAAAATAAAAAAGCAGAAACCCATTAAAGGCTTGCACCGGGCTAGTGTCGGGGAATGTTTCTCTTAGAATAGCATCGATAAAAAACCCGATGAACAGAAAGGATAACAGAAAATAGACAATGAAAAACCCGAGAATAATATTAACGGCAATGCTTTTCTGAAAAGCCGCCGACCGGCGGGATTCTTTCCATTGGTGGGCAAGTAAAGTAGCAAACATGTTTTTACTATAATGTTCTATAACTTATTAAATATGTACAAAAATATTTACCAGGACAAGAATTTACGATAATTTATATTTTTAAGAATGATATAAACCTTACTGGTATTGGTAAAGAAAGCAACGCTTACAGATAAAAACCTCATGCAACCAATCGGCAACCAAATGGGTCTTTGTTTTAAGTAATCGTAACTTTTATAAAACTATAAATATGCGCCATATAAAATATTTATTTTTATTTCTTTTTGTCGCCGGCTCTTTATTTGGTTGTCAGAAAGAAGAAATGCCCCTGGAAGAAAGTACTTCGTTGGTTGGCAGTTGGCAATGGGTAAGCAGCAGCGGTGGTTTTACGGGTCAGGATGTGCAAACGCCGGCATCTACTAAAACCACCAAGGTTATTCAATTTACGTCTACTAATCAGTTTATCAGCTATCAGAACGGCGTTAAAGATCAGGAAATCACTTATACTTTACAAAAAGGTAAAAGTATTTATGATGCTTCCGGACAAAGTAACCTGATTGATTTTGCTACTGCTCGCTCCCGCTATTCTTACCGCCTGGAAAATAATCAGCTTTACTTGTTCGACGAAGTTACCGACGGTTATACTCACTTGTATGTCCGCTTAAAATAAGTAGAAACCAGCACCTGAAAAACTGTTTTTTTTACCTATTTCTAATCTTTTTTCTCTTTAAAGGCGGGCTTCCGGTGAAGCCCGCCTTTCTTGTTTAAGAAGAAATACGGAATTCTTATTACTGTAAAAAAAAATATAAGGAACTGCCTAACCTTTTTAGAAAACGAGAGTAAACACGCCTTCCAACTATCTAACTTCCAACTTATTAACTATTAGTAGAATGCTATGAAAAATTTTTTTGATTATGATGCAAACAGCCCTCAGGAGCGGCAAGAGCGGTTTGAACAGTATCCGGAGTTATCGAAATTCTATATCGCGCTTAGTGAAGAACTAGCCCAGGAAGAGTACGAAAACTTTGTAGAAGCCGAAAAACAATCTTATTTTTCTTTTCCCCCAAACAAATCAAACAAACCAAACACCCAAGCACAATGGATTCGATAGACGAAGATCAACGATCTAAATAAAAAGGGTAAACAACAACGTGTTTACCCTTTTTTATGCCTCATTTTATCCGCCTGATTTAATCTTCCCGCACAAACGGGTGCCGGTACTGCCGGGCAGCCTCTTCCCCAATTATTTCAAACAGATTCAGCATGTGGGTACCACTACCGGTATTCGTGCCCTTTATATATTGCCCGTCCGGAGCCAGGTAAATAGCGTAATTGTGCCGGCCAAACGGATATAAATTATTACTGCGCAACTCTTTTCCCTTCGTTAAATCAATCTGCTGGTTATTCTGGGTGGTAACAATAAATAAATTTTTATCTGCCATGTTGCTGTTTCTTTCGCACAAAGGTAAAATTAAAGGTAAGTTTTAATACTACTTAACTAACAGTTTACCCAAAAAAGGTTATTCTTGCAGCTATAACTCACCTAGTAAAAAATTATCTGAAGAGCTAATTTCATTTATTATAAAATAGTAAGAATAATTTAAACTATTATCAAACCATCTATTGCAATCTAAATCACTTATGAAAACCTGGTTAACCTTAAGCGTGCTTCTTATTCTTTCTTTAACCGGCCTGGCGCAATCTAAAATAAAAGTAGCTTGTGTGGGCAACAGCATTACGGAAGGCGCGGGCATTGAGGCCGGTAAAAAGTATCCGGAGCAACTGCAAACCTTATTGGGCAGCACCTACGAAGTCCGGAATTATGGGATTGGCGGGCGCACCTTGCTAAAAAAAGGCGATTACCCGTACTGGAACGAAGCTAAATATGCCGAAGTACTGGGATGGCAACCCGATATTGTGGTTATTAAACTTGGTACCAACGATTCGAAGCCGCAAAACTGGCAGCACAAAGCCGACTTCAAGAAAGATTATGTGGCGCTGATAAAATCTTTTAAAAAACTACCCAACCGCCCCAAAGTGTACATCTGCAAACCTATGCCAGCGTACTACACTAATTTTAATATTAGCCCGGAAGTAATTCAAAACGAAATGCTGCCGCTGATTGATGCCATCGCCAAAAAAGCAAAAGTGCCGGTTATTGATTTGTATACCCCAATGGTAGGCAAAGATTCGCTGGCTCCCGACGGGATTCATCCGACTGCTGCTGGCACGGCTATTTTAGCGCAGGAAGTATATAAAGCCATTAAATAGTTGTTCGTTATTCGACTAATAAAATAAAGGTAATGAACAGATTATTGTAAACGACGGTACACTAAACTACTTTTGTCGAAGTACTTAAATAAGTTTAATTATCAAAGTAATAGCTACAATTATCTTCTTAAAAGATCAGCACAATGGTGCCCAGGATAATGAGGCCGGCGCCCAAAGCTAGCTTTAAAGTAAGCGGTTCGCCTAAAAAAATAACCGACAAGATAATAGCAATGGCCACACTGGCTTTATCGACGGGCGCTACCTGCGATACTTTGCCTATTTGCAAGGCTTTGAAGTAAAATATCCAGGACAGACCGGTAGCACAACCCGACAAAAGCAGAAACACCCAATTGGTCGGGGAAAGATTACCCATGCCCGTGGTACTGCCTTTGTAAAAAGCAATAGACCAGGCCAAAACCAAAATAACCACTGTCCGGATGGCGGTGGCTAAGTCGGAGTCAACGCCCTTGATACCAATCTTAGCGAAAATAGCCGTTAGCGCCGCAAAAAAGGCCGATAATAAAGCGTAGAGCCACCACATTTTTTAGGTATATAAAGCTTTTGAATTAATACGAATAAAGTATGTACTGATTTTATAATTCCTACGCAGTTGCGACGAACAACGCCAGGTTAACTTACATAAAAGAAATTTATGTGCTTCTACCCGCCTGCAGATCTACATAAAGTATTATTTAATGTATACGAAGCAGGTTAAAAATATAGTTGGTAAAAATTAGCAGTTAAGCCGTAAAACAGAATAGTATAATCTGGCTGAACTTATTCAGAAATTTAGTCATTATTTTGGTGCTAAACGTATCCGTTTAATTAGTTAAGAAAAAACCCGTCGTAACTGGTATTAATACTGGCTACTATCGTTTACAAAAACATGAAAGATTTTAAGAAATATTACCTGATTCCGGCAGAACCCGAAGAAGTTTATGCGGCTTTAACCAACCCGGCTACCATTCAGCTTTGGTCGGGCGAACCAGCCGCTATGTCTACGGAGCCGGGTTCGGAATTTGAGTTGTTCGAGGGCGATATTTCGGGTAAAAACCTGGAGTTTGAAGCAGGCCAGAAAATAGCGCAACAATGGTACTTTGGCGAACAGGAAGAACCATCTATTGTGACAATAAAACTTCATCCGCACAAAAAAGGAACATCAGCCGAATTAAAACATACCAACATACCCGACGAAGCTTTCGAAGATATAACGGAAGGTTGGGACGACTTCTATTTTGGTGCGATCATCTCGTTTTACGAGGAGTAGCTAAGCAAATCCTTCCGAATAATAGCAGCTTTGCTTTTTTGGTCGGGTTCCTATTAATCATTAACAAGACTTTATAAACTTGTCGGAACCGGAATTAACTTTTAATCCCGTATTACTTTCATTCAGATAAAATTTAGTTTTAAATTCGCTACTATGATTAAAATTCTTACCAAAACAATATTTTTCTGTTCTCTCCTATTCGTCAGTCATCTTTCACGGGCGCAATCTTCTCCGGCTTTAAGCCAGGTGAGTGTAAAAGGAAATAAATTTGTAACGGCCAATGGCAAAGAAATTGTTTTCCGGGGCTTGGACGCGAGCGACCCCGATAAGCTGGCGCGCGAGGGACATTGGAACAAAGAATATTTCCAAGCCATAAAAAGCTGGGGCGCTAATATGGTCCGGTTCCCGGTGCATCCCGCCGCGTGGCGTCGGCAAGGCAAAGAAAATTATATAAAGCTGCTGGATCAGGGCGTGCAGCTAGCCACGGAGCAAGGTTTGTACGTTATTATTGATTGGCACAGCATTGGTAACCTGCGTACCGAAATGTACCAGAACGACATGTACGAAACCACGAAAAAAGAAACGCTGGAGTTTTGGCGCACCATGGCCAGCCATTATAAAGAAAATACTACAGTTGCCTGTTTCGAATTATTTAACGAGCCTACCGTGATGAACGGGCAACTGGGTACCTGCACCTGGCCGCAATGGAAAGAACTAAATGAAGAAATGATTACCATTATTCGCGCCAACGGATCGAAAGCGGTGCCGCTGGTAGCTGGTTTTAATTGGGCTTACGACCTTACTCCGGTAGAAAAAGACCCGATTAATGCGCCCGGCATTGCCTACGTCAGTCACCCGTACCCCATGAAACGCGAGAAACCCTGGGAAGCAAAATGGACTGCCGATTGGGGATTTGTCGCCAAAAAATACCCGGTCATTTTAACGGAAATTGGTTTTTGTGGTCCGGATGAAAGAGGCGCCCACGTACCCGTGATCAGTGACGAATCGTACGGCGATGCCATTACCAAATACGCCGCGGAAAACGGTATTTCCTACACTGTTTGGGTGTTCGATCCGCAGTGGGCACCTATGCTCATCAGCGATTGGAAATTTACGCCTACCCGCCAGGGCCGTTATTTTAAAAGTGCCTTACAGAAAGCGCAAAAGTAAATTTCCTGATTTTCTATCTAATACAAAATCTGCTCTTTTGGTGATTACAGGAGTTACTGTTTACTATAATTATTACTATTTCAAACCATTGCTTCAACAGGTAAAATCCGGATTTCGGCTTGCATCCAGCATTAAGTTGAAATCTGAAAATAATTATATTCGGCCAACTTGCAACCTAAATAGTTGGTCGTTTGGTTTTGCCGGAATAAAATTATCTTTCCCGCTTAAAGTAAGTAGTAAGAATTATAGTATCCTGTCTGTTATATTATTCAAACCGAAAATCAATTTCACCCTTTATGTTTAAAAAAATATTTATTCCGGTGCTCTTACTTGCGGCACTAACGGCACAAGCCCAAACCAAAAAAGCTGTACCCGCCAAAAAACCTACGGCTTCCAAAGCAGCTGCTGCAACTCCGGCAAAACCGCTGCAGAATGCAGCTGATAGTTTAAGTTATGCGATGGGAATTTCGGTGGGCGGCTATTTAAAATCGTTGGGGGTTAAGAATATCAACTATGTATTGTTAAATAAAGCCATTGATCAAACTTTGAAGGAATCGAAAACCTACCTGAACCTGAACGAAGCCAACTCCGTCATGGAACGGTCGGCGCGGGCCGGAGCAACCAAAGTAATAACCGCCGAAAAAGAAAAAGGCCGGCAGTTTCTGCTCCAAAATAAAAAGAAACCCGGCGTGGTAGAAACCCCCAGTGGTTTGCAGTACGAAGTGTTAAAAGCGGGCATCGGTCCTAAGCCAACCGCCCAGGACAGTGTGGTAGTGCATTATGCCGGCAAGTTACTTAGCGGCAAAGAATTCGACTCGTCTTATGCCCGCAATGAACCCATCACGCTCACGGTTACCGGCGTTATTCCGGGCTGGACCGAAGCTTTACAATTAATGCCTCAAGGAAGTAAATGGCGCTTGTTTATTCCGTCGGCGCTAGCCTACGGCGACCGGGGCGCCGGCGCCGATATTCCCGGTGGCGCTACGCTGGTATTTGAGGTGGAGTTACTGGAAATCCCGAGCCAAAAATAAAGTAAATCAAGTTGGCTGTTGTTTAGTTTTTGCCTTCTAGTTATCTCTTTGTAATCCTCTTACATTTAAATCAATTTATAAAATAAAATTCTTTTGATCCTGATCTCTTAATGGACTTAACCGACACCCAAGAACCCGTTACGCCCGTTGCTACTGGTCATCCCAAGCAACTATACATGTTGTTTTTTACCGAGATGTGGGAGCGATTTTCGTTTTACGGCATGAAAGCCTTGTTGCTGGCTTACATGGTAACGGAACTTAAATTTGATGAACCAAAGGGCTACGCGATTCTGGGTTCGTACGCGGCCCTGGTGTATACCATGCCTATGTTTGGCGGCGTCATGGCCGATCGTTTTTTAGGTTTCCGGAAAGCGGTTCTGTACGGCGGCATTCTCATGACCATTGGGCATTTGGTGTTAGCGTTGCCCCAGGATTGGAGCTTTTTTTACGGCATGGCCTTTATTATTTGCGGCAATGGTTTCTTTAAACCCAATATTTCTAGTTTGGTAGGTACTTTGTACGCCGATAATGACCCGCGGAAAGACAGTGCTTTTTCTATTTTTTACATGGGCATTAATATTGGGGCGGCTTTGGGTGGTTTGCTTTGCGGGTACGTGGGCCAGCAAATAAACTGGCATTATGGGTTCGGGTTGGCCGGTATTTTTATGGCGGCGGGCTTAATTGTGTTTTACCTGGGTAAAAATTCTTTGCAGCACCGGGGCTTGCCACCGCATCCCGAAGCATTAAAAAAACCGTTGTTCGCCGGTTTAAGCACCGAAATTGTTATTTATGTAGCCACCTTGCTGGTAATACCCGTGATCGTACTGCTCTTTAATCAGTACGAAGTTATGGATTACATTATGTTTGGCTTAGGTGCGCTTTCGATTGGCTATATTTTATTTATTTCGTTTCAGATGGAACGCGACGCCCGCCACAAGCTATTCGCGGCGCTCACGCTTATTATATTCTCCACCTTATTCTGGGCCTTTTACGAGCAAAATGCCGGTTCCCTCAACCTGTTTGCTATGCGCAATGTTGATATGCGGGTGGGCGGCATTGACTTGCCACCGCTTTCCGTGAATAACTTTTTGCCGCCGGCCTGGGTAATTGGGTTAAGCTTCTTTTTTGCCTGGCTCTGGCCCGCGCTTAATCGTAAAGGCCGGGAGCCTTCTACGCCCATGAAGTTTGGCCTATCGTTTATTTTGTTAGGTATTGGCTTTTGTGTTTTTTACCTGGGTTGCCAGCTAAGCACCGGTACCGGCTTAATTTCTTTAGTACCGTTTGTGGCGGGTTACTTCTTTATTATTTGCGGCGAGCTTTGTCTTTCGCCCATTGGCCTATCTATGATTACCAAGCTCTCGCCGCCTAAAATTGTGGCTATGATGATGGGAATCTGGTTTTTCGCTTCGGCTATAGGCGAGTTTCTGGCGGGTAAAATTGGCTCGCTCATGAGCGTACCGGAAAATGTAGTAAATAACCCGGTGCTGTCGCTGCCTTATTACGCCGATATCCTGAGCAAGATAGGTATTGGCTCCATTGGTATTGGTATATTGCTAATTTGCCTCGTACCGCTCATCCGGAAATGGATGCGTGATGTGCGCTAGAATAAAACTGGTTTGCTTTGAGAATCTCTGTATAGAGCGTCAATAACCGGAACGACTTTGTTTAACTGGTAGTTGGCAGGCATATTAAAAGATGAAACACTCATTCATATTAATCTTTTTTTGATTAACAGTACCTATGTATTTTCTTGTTCTTGCATGGGCGTGGGAATAAAAGAAAATCTTGCACAATCTGATGTAGTCTTTAAAGGTAGATTAAAGGAGAAGAAATTGATTACATCCAGAGAAAAAACCACTTTTAACACAGAAATAGAATATAAAAGATATGAGTTTAGGTTTGAAGTAGTTAAAAAATATAAAGGATTAATGAATAAGGAACCTATAACTATTATAACTACTGCAGGTGGCGCAGATTGCGGAAATGATTTTAAGAAAGGGAAAACTTATTTAATTTATTCCTATAAATCGGATACAAAACTTTTATCACCACTTTTCTTGGAAGAAAAAACGGCCGAATTTCTAACTACCAATTTATGTACAAGGACCAAGGGAACTAGCCCTTTGACTTTTATAGAATCCTTTATTTTAGCTATTTTATAAAAAATACGACTGCCAACCACACCTATACGGCAGCCATACCGCCGCATAGCCAAGTACGTTACATGCCATTATAAGAAATGAAAATCATTCAGGACATACAAGATTGGTTTAATTTCAGCGCTTGGAAACAAGCAGATTTGGAGTTTCAAAAAGGAATTACTGAAAGAGAAAAATGCTTTGGTCAATTCGAATACTTTGATTATGGTTTTCGAATAAAAGAATATTTAAAATCAACAGAGATTAATTGGTCAGACATACAAGAAATTGCAGCATATAAGGTAGACTTGTATGCAGTGGACGAAATAAGGCTAAATATTGTTACGGAAAAATCGACTATAACTGTTTCAGAAGAAATACCTGGATATTTTATCTTTAAAGAAAAAATTAAAAATATTTTCCCTGATTCTGATAAAGATTGGGAACATAAAGTTATTAAGCCTGCTTTTGCCGAAAACTTTACAATAATTTATAAAAGGAAAAAGAACGGCATGTAACACAATGTATACCAAACCCTGGCTCCGCGTTGGGCTTGGCATATACGCGGCCCGTTAGTTTTCATAAAAAATATCGAAATGAACATTGCTGAAGAGTGCTTGTCATGCTTACAAAAGAAGGATTGGCTGAGATTGAATAAAATAGTATCTGATAACTCAAACTACAATGACTTAGCATATGATCCAATTTTCATCATTTTTGAAAATCATTTAGTCGATGAAATAAAACGATATGAAAAAGAAGGAGACACTAAGCTCTTTGCAGTATTAGCAAGATTATTTCAATTGCATCAAGACAAGAACTCAACCTTAAAGTTTTCAGAGAATGGGTTTATAAGAATATCAGAGTATCTTTTTGAAAAACATCCAACAGTTTCTTATGCTCAGGTACTGAAAAATAATCTACATGCGCAAAGATTTCTTCAAGAGCATAATAAAGATATAGCATCTCAGATAGAAACAACTAAGATTAGTGCGAACCTAAATGTCAAAATAGGGGAAACTAGAAAGCTTGTATTTCAAAAAGAAATATTTAATTAACCGCAGGAAAAAGAACTTTATTTAGCAGCCCTAAATAGAGTGAATGATGTAATTCTTTTACCCAATGCAGCATTAAGTACAATAATCGATTCAAAAGTTTGCACTTTACTTAATAGAGAAACATCAAGCTTCTTTTATAAGTCTACCATTGACTTATGCATTGTGGACAGAAACACCTTTAAACCAATTTTCTTTATAGAACTCGATAGTAGCTGGCATGATTTAGAACATAATCGAAATAGTGACGAGAAAAAGACCTAATTTTTAAAACTGCTGGCCTTAGATTACATCGCCTACGAAAGAAAGAAAATAAAAGTATGGTCGAGATTTTTGAGCTATTCTTAAATAACTATTATGCAAACTAACTACATGTAAATGCCAGCTTTCGGTCGACAGGTGGCGTTTACACAAGACGTTGGGTGGCATGTAAAGATATTTAAGTAGGTTTGAATTTTTACACAATAAGCAAGAGAATATTTATAAAATAACAGACGGACAACCGTTTCATGATTAAAGGAGAATTATTCAATTTAGTTAATGCCATTATGCTTGGCATCATCTCCTATTATTACCTAAACCTCAACTAAAATAAACGGGCAGAAAAAGATTAAATTTAGTATGAAGCGTACCTTACTCCTTATTTCCTTTTCTCTTATTACTTTTATTTTCAGTCTTTATAATGCTCCATCGGCCTGCGGTCAGGTAATTACGTCCAAGCAAGTAGATGAACTGGCCGAAAGAACCCTGAAAGCCTTTGCTGTGCCAGGAATGGCCGTGGCGATTATAAAAGATGGCAAAGTTATTCACGCCAAAGGCTACGGCGTACGCTCTTTAAAAACAAAAGAAAAAGTAGATGCTAATACTTTATTTGGTATTGCCTCTAACACCAAAGCCTTTACCGCCGCTTCTCTGGGTTTATTAGTGGACGAAGGGAAATTAAACTGGGACGATAAAGTAGTGAAGTATATTCCGGAATTCCGGTTGTACAACGATTACGTTACCCAGGAGTTTACCATTCGGGATTTAATTACGCACCGCAGCGGCTTAGGCTTAGGCGCCGGCGACCTGATGTTTTTTCCTAATCCGAGTAATTTCAAGATTGAGGAAGTTATTTACAACCTGCGTTATCTAAAACCGGTTTCCGCCTTTCGTACCAAATACGATTACGACAACCTGCTCTACATGGTAGCCGGCGAAGTAGTACACCGCCTTACGGGTAAACCCTGGGGTACTTTTGTGGAGGAACAAATTATGCAACCCCTGCAAATGACTAAGAGCGCCGCTTCCTGGTCGAGGTTAAAAGACACCACCAACGTTATTGCCGCGCATGCGCCGGTGGCCGGCAAGGTGCAAGTTATTAAACGCCATCAGGAAACCTTTGGCAGTTCGGCCGGTGGTATTTATTCCAGCATTGCCGATATGAGCAAGTGGGTAATCATGCAACTCAATCACGGTAAATACGGCGAAGGTCAGGAAAAACAATTGTTCAGCGAAGCCGTGCACGAAGAAATGTGGACGCCCCAAACCATTATACCCGTCACCACCACGCCGCCTTATAATTCGCATTTTGGCGCGTATGGCCTGGGTTGGTTTTTAACCGATGTAAAAGGCTACAAACAAGCCATGCACACCGGCGGTTTAGAAGGCATGGTCACGCAGGTAACCTTAATTCCGGAACTGCAATTAGGTATTATTGTATTTACCAATCAACAAGCCGGAGCAGCTTTTAATGCGGTTACCTCCACCATTAAAGATAGTTATCTGGGCATTCCCCCTACTGACCGGGTTAAGCAAATAAGTGCTATTGTAAAAGCTAGTGAAGCCGAAGCCGCCAAAATATCAGCGGACATTTGGTCGGCTATTGCGGCGCAGGAAAAGAAGAACAAGCATAAAGTAGATTTAAAACCCTACACCGGCACGTACCACGATAATTGGTTTGGCGACATCATCATCAGCCTGAAAGATGGCAAGTTGTGGTTCGATGCCAAGCGCTCTCCCCGCTTAACCGGAGAGGTATTCCCGTATCAGGAACAAACTTTTATTCTGAAGTGGCAGGACCGTAGTTTCGATGCGGATGCTTTCGTGACATTTGTTTCTAATGAAAAAGGTCAGCCAGTGGGTATCAAAATGAAGCCTATTTCTCCTTTAACTGATTTTAGTTACGATTTTCAGGATTTAGATTTCCAGAAAGTTAAATAACAGATTTGAGATTTTTGTTTTTCTTAAGAGTATCTCTTTCAAGCTGTCTTTCTTTTGAATGATTTCATCTTTCAAGGCGCAGGTGCTATCTAATTTTTAAAGCCTAAGTTTGCTCCTGGCCGCATGGCCCCGTTTGGCCACTCGGTCGGGCTATGCTTCCTTTCCTCGCGAAAAAGCTCGGAATGCTGCGCACCGGAACCCTAGCAGGCCCTCGCTGTCCAAACTGATGAAGTTTCCACAGATTTGCGGTTGTTGCTCTAGTATCTGTAGGCTTGTAAGTTATTATATAGACAATCTTTAATACTAGGAATCATTAGTCGAACAACGAACAACTACTTATATACCTAGCTTACTTGGTTAAAAGCAGCCAGGTATTTATCAATGTAGATTTGCTTGGATCTGGTTTTGTATTGCATTACAAACCGCGGATGCTCCAGGGCTACTATCTCCTGAAAAAACTTTTGTTCATTATTAAGGGTGCGCAGAAACTTTTCGTTTTTACCGGTGCCAAAGCAAAAACAGACGTCGGTTTTAATGCCAAATTCTATTTGCTGCCGGATGCTTTGTATAATAAATTCATAAACGGCCTGGGTTAATTCCCGGCTGTCGTAATAATTGTAATTAACCTCTTTGCCGTTTTTTCCGGTGGCCGTAAAACCTAACGGACAAACGGAATTAATATAAAAATTCTGGTAAAAAGCTTCTGGTCCGCCGTAGGCCTTAATCACTTCGTACACAAAAACCGACGAAGGTTCGTGGGTTTCCTTGCCCGGATAATTTAGTTCGCATTCTTTTTTCAGGCGTTTCGGATCGGTAAAAGGCACCCCCGTGACGCCGCCACCAAACCGTCCGGGATTAATACCCAGAATCATATGCCGGGGATTTTGATCGTGGTAATATTTGTGGTAAAAGGCCGAAGAAACCGGAATAATAGTTTCATCTTCCCGGAACGGATTTAAAATACTTACGCCAGCTGGTAAATTCCCGGTAAAACGAAGGTTCTTATTAAACTGAATAACGTGATCGGCAAATGTTGGCATCTGATTTTCTATTAACCTATATTATATTGCTTTACTGATTGTAACGGTAAACTTCTTGTAACAGGTTTTTTCAGAGCATTTAAAGCCTCGGTAAGTCATAGATGAAAAAATGTTTATCTTAATCAAATAATTAGTCTGCTTTTATAGCGCGAATGCTATACTTGCACCTTCTTCCATTTGCCTTTCCGGAATAAAATAATACTAGCCAGAGAAATGGCTGTTTCGGATACCGGAATAGAAATAAATACGCCGTGAGGACCCATTTGCAGGTACTTTGCTAAAAAATAAGCCAACGGAATCTGAAACAGCCAAAAGCCGCAAAAATTCACCCAAGTAGGCGTCCAGGTATCACCGGCTCCGTTAAAGGCATTTATCAACACCATCCCGATACCGTAAAATATATAACCCAGGCTCATAATCCGGATGGCCTGGACGGCTACTACCTGTATTTGCAAATCGTTCGTGAAAAAGGAAACAAATGTTTTGGCCCCTGCCAAGCTCAAAATGGTTATAATAGCCATGTACACCACATTATATTTGGCGGTTTGTATAACGGCTTGCTCGGCTCGTTCTAGTTGCTGCGCGCCTAAATTTTGCCCGACCAGCGTAGAGGCTGCATTGCTTAAACCCCAGGCGGGCAGCATAAAGAACATGAGCAAGCGCAAGCCAGTCTGGTAACCCGCCGAACCATGATCGCCACCCGTAGTAGCTACCAATTGGGCCAGAAAAATCCAGCTACACGAAGCAATAATAAACTGCAACACCGCCGGAGCCGCTACTTTTACCAAGGCTTGTATCTGGTGCCAATCCGGAATAAAATAAGCTAATTTTACCTTTAAGGTATTTTCGCCGTTGGCCAAGTGGTATATTTGGTAAAGCACTCCCAAACCCCGCCCCAGCGTAGTAGCTATAGCGGCCCCCGTGAGGCCAAAAGCTGGTACAGGACCAAAACCATTAATAAAAATAGGGCACAAAATTATATTGGCGGCATTGGCGAGCCACAAACTTTTCATGGCAATGGCCGCATTGCCAGCTCCCCGGAAAATACCATTAATTAAAAACAATAACATAATAAAAATACTGCTGCCCATCATGAGCTGCATAAATGGCGTACCCTGCCGGGCGGCCTCGGTCGAGGCACCCAGCCATACTAACAATTGCGGGGCAAAAGTCAGCCCTAAAATACTAATAACTATGTTTAGGGCCACCGCAATTACGATAGCCTGCATACCGGCTTTAGCGGCCGCGGCTGGTTCTTTTTCCCCGATGCGGCGGGCAACCACCGCCGTAGCTGCCATACTTATACCAATGGCCAGCGAGTAAATAATCGTTAGTACCGATTCGGTTAAACTTACGGTTTGAATAGCGTAACTACTGTTGGGCAGGTGTCCGACAAAATAAAGATCCACCAGCGCAAACACCGATTCCAGTATCATTTCCAGCATCATCGGGATAGCCAACAAAATAACCGACCGTCGGATACTGCCAATCGTATAGTCTATTTCCCCGCCTTGCAGGGATTGTTTTATTACCGAATAAAAAACAGAAAGCCTTCCCTGAGATGTTCCAGTTGGCGACATGATAAAAAAATAAAATAGTTATGAACTTGGCAGCGGATTAGAATGCTACCTTACCGATAAAAAAGAAAGGAGTAAAGCCCTATTTGTTTTTTTTTGCAGCAGAAACAATCATAGTTTTAACAACTGAAACTCAAATATATAATAAACAAATAAGTTCGCCCAACGATTACCCGCTAATTATTAAATTTCTTAACCGGAAAACAAGCACCCTTATTATCTAAGCAAAAAGTAAATTAACTTGGCTCATAGCCCATCAATACAATAAGCACTTCAAAGTAAACCCTTTGCTATTGCTTTTTGCTTTACAGGAAATAAATAAGCTTTCTCTACTGGGTACTTCTAAATAGCTAAACTTCGAAGCCAGCTGGAAGAGAGCAAAATATCTACCTAAATTAAACCTTTCTGCATGGTATTTTTATCAGTATGGCGCGGCTACGGGAGTTTGGCTAGTATTCTTTAAACAAATTTTAGGAAAAATAAATGAATCTATTATTAAATTTTTATTATTAATCATCATTCATTATACTTGGTATAAGGAATCGCCAAGGTTACAATCTAAATTATAAATTTTGACACATCCTGCGCATTCGGACAAATGAACAATTAACAGTTAAGTATTACCATCATGGAAAAGCTTCAGGCCATGCTCCGGCTAATGGAATCAGATGAATACCTCCTCATCACCAAAACAAAAGACCAAGAAGGGTTTACGTATACCCGCGATATGACCGATAGTAACGCGAAGCGGTTTTGCCTGCAAATTTACAATTACATTAAAAACGGAGAAGAGACTTTAAGCGCCTTTAAAAAGCTTTTCCGCTAATCCTGCGCAGGCTTTTTTCCTGCTTTTTAGCATTCCTTTTATTTTAAGGTGTCCATTAATGCTCTTACCAGCCAGATAAGCTAAACTTCATAGGCAGTAGAAATAAATAAATCAGGAAATAAGTTGCTTCAGGAACAGAAGACCTTGCTCCTGTCTGTTGTTTTATCTGTAGTAAGTGGTGATAGAAAATTATGAAAAGCAAGAATGGAAAAGGAAAGCGAATATATCTCTTTTATATTTAAGGTATTTTACCTTCACATCTAATGCAGATAACCGTAGGTTGTTACGTTTATACACTAGTTGGGCTTCATTTAAAAGATTAAATTTGGAAGAGCTTATAAACAACAGAAAAATTAAAGTTGTCGGATACAGCACAGAAAAGAACTGGTTAGACCAACTCCCAAACAAAGTTTGGCTTTGTGTACTTCTGGTTAATAACAAGCCAAGAAGATACGTTGATGAAGTCATTACAAAAATTATATTTAAAGATGTTGGATTTGTCTGCACAATTGGAAATCAAGCAGAACTTATACAAGACTTGGTAGATGAGGAGATTAGTTTTAGGGAATCAGAAATTGAAGAACCTTATTTACCCAACCACATAATTATAACTACTTGGCACAGCGACTTTGAGAAAGGAATCTGGTATTCTTTATTTGCTGCCGATTCTGAAGAAGTAGAAATAAAGAAAGTGGTAATACTTGACATGACGGACGGTCTAGAAATGACAAGAGTAAAAGCGTGTCTGGAGAAAATAAGAGAAGAAGAATCAGGTAAAGAATAAGAAAAACGTAGCGTAACATTGTGTAAACGCCAGCATCGGCCGCCGCCGCTTACACGAGGCCATTGGGTAAAATTGATAACATGAAAAAAATCGTAATCATTTCAATCTTAGTTCTCATCGGATTGGGGCTGACTTGGTATTTCGACTTGTTGCACGAACCCGTTGAACCAATTAGTGAGCTTTTGGGCAACAATTACGACAATGCTCATAAAATGTATTTTAGAACGGACCCTGACGAACAATATAAAATCAACATTAATAAATGCTTAAATGAATTTCATAGCGGAATTTCAATTAAAAAAGGCTTGCTTCTCGATTCAATAGTCTATGTTTTCACTTGGAACTTCCCACGCTACAAGAAGACTATCTGGGTAGGAAAAACAAAGGAGTTGGACAATGAAGTTATCGACGCAATTCGGTATAAGGATGGCGTCAACTTCTGATTAATAAATTGTAAGCGTTTTTGACCTATTTTTCTAAAAACGAGCCCAAACTAGAAGTAGAACATAAAGAGCAGCAGTTCCAAATAAACAACTTTTGCCAGCAAAGTGCATAAGCCATGCGTTGGCCGACGGCCTAGCACGCCTCATGCACGAGGCCGTTGGGTGCCATGCTAAAAAATATATCGAATAAAAAATGTTTTCGTATTTTTAGGTTATGAATTGGCAAGAACATATAATATCAGACAAAGAAGTTCTACTTGGAAAACCTACGATTAAGGGAACAAGAATATCCGTAGAATTGATTCTTGAACTTTTAGCTACTGGTTGGACTGCAAAACAAATATTAGAAAGCTATCCTAGGCTTAATGAACAGCACTTGAAAGCGGTATTTGCTTATTTAAAAGATTGTATTCAACAAGAATTGTTCTTTCCGTTAACTAAATCAGTTTAATGAAGTTCTTGGCTAATGAAAATTTTCCTGTTCCTAGCGTTCGGGTATTGCGAACGTTAGGAATTGAAATAGCAAGTATCATCGAAACTACGCCTGGGATTTCAGACAAAGAAATTACCAAATTGCCCAAAAAGAAAACCTGATTATCCTAACCTTTGACAAAGACTACGGCGAATTAATTTTCAGGCATAGCGTTCAGAATCCTCCAGCAGTTGTGTTTTTCAGGTTTAAGGGAACGACTCCTGTATTTGCCGGCAATTTATTAAGTGAAATAATAAAGGAAAATAGAATCCAACTGGAAAATACTTTCACAGTTATTGAGGAAAACAACATCCGACAGCGCCAATACTAAAAAAGCACAACACCAAACATTGTATAAACCTCAGCAGCGGCCAACGGCCTCGCACGCTGTTTACACGAGGCCGTTCTAGTTTAAGTTAGTATATCTACCTTATTTATTCCTTTGCGTGTAAATTGGATATAGTTATCAATTTAATTTATCAAATACTCGTTGATAAATGGCATAATGGCGTAAAAGTTAAAGCTAAACGCCACTATAAACCTACTATGACCAAAGTAAAACAAAAAGAAGATTTCAGATCATATTACAAGCGACTAGTAAAACAAAATTTACAACATTCTTTGTGGTACGCTGCCGGTGTGGTGCTCTTTTTTTCTCTCATTGGTTTTTATGCTAAAGTAGTACCAGCCATTATCCTGGGCAGTATTTGCCTTTTTTTTATTTACCTGCTGCATCGGCGTTACACCAAGAAATATTACCGGCGTTTAGCGTTGCTCCAGGTCTCTTTTCCGACGGCGTGGCAATTGTATTTAGAAGATAATGCTGCTTTTTATGCCAATTTAACCGATGAGAATAAGCAGGTATTTAATAAACGCATTCAGTTCTTCCTGGCCGAAAAGAAAATAGAAGGTGTCAGCACCGAAATAGATGATGATTTAAAATTGCTGGTAGCCGCTAGTGCTATTATTCCTACGTTTGCTTTTCCTTTTTTCGAGTATCCCAATCTGCGGCAGATTTTAATTTATCCTAACTCTTTCGATAAATCATTTCAGACGGAAAGTGAAGCGAGCCAGGAGCAAAATATTGCCGGTATGGTGGGAAATGGCTTTATGAACAAAACGCTACTTTTATCTAAACCTGATCTGATTTCTGGGTTTAAAGGTAAAAATACACATAATGTAGGTATTCATGAATTTGTACACCTGTTGGATATGGCGGACGGCGCGGTAGATGGCTTACCGGAAATTTTTGTAGCCAATACTTATGCCCTGCCGTGGCTGCAGGTAATTCAGGCCGAAGTTAGAAAGATAAAGAAAGGTAATTCCGATATAAACCCGTACAGCTTAACCAACAACGCCGAGTTTCTAGCGGTGGTAAGCGAATACTTCTTTGATAATCCCGAAAAATTAGAAGCCAAACACCCGGAGTTATACCAATCGCTCTGTATCATCTTTCAGCAGACACCTACTAATAATCGGTAATACCTTTCATTATTTATATTCTCTCCTGGATCAAATTATTCTCCGGGGCCTTACACCAATTAAACTTAGCTAAAAACCGCTGCTCTACAGCATCAAGTTGTCGCCTTTGGCTTGCCGTAGCAGTAATTTACCTAAACATTGGAGGCAAGTTTAAGTTATTGATGAGTGGGCTAAGCTAAGAAAGTAGTAGGTACTACTAATGCTAGTTTTGGTTAAAACTACGGAGGGCTCCGTATTTCTAACAACGATATACCCGTAGACGCCGTAAACCCATCCGAAGAGAGCCAAAGAAATTGTATTTGATGAAGACGGAAGAAAATAGAATAATAGATGAATACCAGGAATATATTTTAAATAAAGATTTCCCGTGTGTAGCGGCTCGGGCGGCGGCAAATCGCAACCAAATAAAGTGTATGGTGGCCGAACACATAGCCTGTCCCAAAGACGATGCTGCTATTTTACAATTTTTATACGCGTTTATAGACGAATACCGGCAATCGGCAGATCTGTTTCACAGTGCCGCCATTATATTTAAAAATACCGAAATATCGAACGAAAAGCTATTTGACACTTTTTTGTGGCAGCGATTGCAACAATTATCTAACCTAGATGCGCAACAATTTAAGTATGATGCCCGTGTAAACCCAGCCCCAAATTCTCCTGATTTTAGTTTCAGCTTAAAAGAAGAAGCCTTTTTTATAATTGGTTTACACCCGGCGAGCAGCCGGCCCGCCCGTCAGTTCCGGTACCCAACTTTGGTATTTAATCCGCACGCCCAATTTGAACAAATGCGGGAAAACGAACAATATCAAAAAATGCAAAATATTGTACGGAAACGAGATATAGCTTATGCCGGATCTATTAACCCCATGTTGCAAGATTATGGCAGCGCCTCCGAAGTTTACCAATACAGTGGCCGGCAATACAACCAAACCTGGCAATGTCCTTTACACATAACCCATGAAACCTTTAAACATAATTCCGCCGCGTAGTGGCGTTGCATTTATCCTGAAAAAAGGGCAGCGACTCCAGGTATTCGACATAGAAGGCGAACAGGTATCGGATTTTATTTGCTATAACCTGCACGATAAAAAAGAATACCTTTCCTCGGGCCGCACCATTGATTATGCCGATACGATTTACCTGACGAAAGACCATCCCTTTTATTCTAATCGCAGTCAGATTATGTTCGATATAGTGGAGGATACCGTGGGCCGTCATGATTTTTTACTAACGCCTTGTAGTGCCGATACTTTCCGGATTATTTACGGGCATACTCAACCGCACCGGGGCTGCTTTGGTAATTTGTGCGAAGCCTTAGGCCCCTACGGCATTGGCCCGGACGAAATACCTATTTGTTTTAATATTTTTATGCACGTGGCGGTGGATGGAGAAACCGGAAAAATAAAAGTATTGCCTCCTAAAAGCAAAGCCGGCGACTACTTACTACTGGAAGCCCGCATGGATTTGCTCGTAGGTATGACTGCCTGCTCCGCCGAAATGTCGAATAATTATGCTTTTAAACCAATCGGCTACCAGATCTTGCCCGAATAAGGTATTCCCTGCTTCTTAAAAGCTTAACGAACAAAGTTTACGTAAAACCGGTAATCTACTATTAGTACTTTATACCGAGTGTGCGATTAATCTAAAAAGAGCTATCTAATGACTACAAACTACCGCATTGAACACGATTTTCTGGGAGAAAAAGAAATTCCCAATACAGCTTATTACGGGGTACAAACCTTACGGGCTTTAGAAAATTTTAACATAACCGGCATTACCAACGCGCAGGAACCACAACTCATTCGGGCCTTGGCCTTTGTAAAAAAAGCGGCCGCTCTGGCCAACCGCGATTTAGGAGTATTAGACCCTAAAATATCCGAAGCCATTGTGTTTGCCTGCGATAAATTAATCGCTGGCGAATACCAAAGCCAGTTTGTAACCGATCTGATTCAGGGCGGAGCCGGCACTTCGGTTAACATGAATGCCAACGAAGTAATTGCAAATATCGGCCTGGAATATTTAGGCCACGAAAAAGGTCAATACGAGTATTTGCACCCGAACAACCACGTTAATTTTTCGCAGTCTACGAACGATGTGTACCCCACGGCCATTATGATGGCGCTGCATCTAAAACTAGAGATTTACCTGGCGGCCCTAACCGCTTTGCAAGAAGCTTTTGCGAAAAAGGGTAACGAATTTAAAGAAGTTTTAAAAATGGGACGCACCCAGTTACAGGATGCGGTACCCATGACTTTGGGCCAGGAATTTTCTTCGTTTGCTTCTACTTTGGGCGAAGATATCCATCGGTTTCGCGATGCCCAGGAAAAATTATGTGAATGCAACATGGGTGGCACCGCTATTGGCACCCGCATTAATGCCCCGGAAGGTTATCCCGAATTATGCACGAAATATTTAGCCGAAATTTCCGCCTTGCCCATTACGTTAGCGCCAGATTTAATTGAGGCATCTTCCGATATGGGTACGTATGTGCAGGTTTCGGGATCTTTAAAACGAAATGCCATAAAAATATCCAAGATATGCAACGATTTGCGCCTGCTCTCATCGGGCCCCCGCACCGGTTTAAACGAAATTAAGTTGCCGCCCATGCAACCGGGTTCTTCCATTATGCCGGGCAAAGTAAACCCTGTTATTCCCGAAGTGGTAAACCAAACGTGTTTTTATGTAATTGGGGCCGATATGACCATTACTATGGCGGCCGAGGCCGGCCAATTGCAATTAAACGTAATGGAACCCGTAATTGCGTTTAGTTTATTTACTTCTATCAATTATCTGACCAACGCCGTTATTACCTTGCGTCTTAAATGCGTGGAAGGCATTACGGCGAACGAAGAGAAAAGTGAACAAATGGTTATGAACAGCATTGGCATTGTAACGGCCCTGAACCCAATTGTGGGTTACGAAACGGCGGCTTCCATTGCAAAAGAAGCCTTGGCAACTGGCAAATCTATTCATGCTATTGTGGTAGACGAACGGAAACTCATTACTCAGGAGAAATGGGAAGAAATATATTCTTTTGAAAACATGGTGCATCCGGTATTTATCAACGACAAGGAAGCTGGTTCGGATCGTAAATAAAATCGCTGCTTGGCGCGGATAAATAGATTACACCAATTAGGTGTAATCTATTATTCCGTTTGCTGGTTTAAAACTTTCGTGCCGGAAAATTTCTGATCAGAAGATTTAGCGATTAAAATATTTTTCCGAAATCAACTGGCAATTTCTTACAGATTGATCAGCAAAAAATTTAGTACCAAAATATATAAATGAATATAAATAAGGTTGCGGTGGCTACCATTACCTGGGCTCGTGATGCCCAGGAAGAGCAATTGCTGCGCGCATCGTTGCAGTATCTGGCTAAGTTGGAAATTCCGGTTTTTATTACGGATGGCGGTTCCAACAGCAGCTTTCTGCGTTTCCTGGCCGAGTTTCCCCATTTTCAGGTATTACAAGCTGCTACTAAGGGCGTTTGGGCGCAGGCGCAGAGCAGTTTACAAGTTGCTTACCAGTCGGGCGCTGCCTTTATTCTGTATACCGAGCCGGATAAGCAAGACTTTTTTCAGCATGCTTTACCACGTTTTATCACTGCTGCTCCGGAGCATGACCACGTAGGCGTAGTGCTGGCGGCGCGATCCGAAGCCGGTTTTGCTACTTTTCCGACCTTTCAAAGAACCACCGAAACCACCATTAACCAATGTTGCACCGAGATAATGGGCCACCCGATTGATTATACCTACGGTCCTTTTCTGCTAAACCGGAGCCTGGTACCTTACCTGAATTTGGTGCAAGAAGATATCGGCTGGGGTTGGCGGCCTTACACCTTCGGGGTGGCTCACCGGTTAAACTACCAGGTAGCCTACCTAGCCGAAGATTTCGCCTGTCCGGAAGAACAACGGGAAGATACGCCCTTGGAACGCATTTACCGGATGCGCCAATTAAGTCAGAATATACAAGGCTTGGTACTTTCCACTACCGTAAAACTATCCTAAATCTGACCTAACTTGCGCTAACAGGTTTGCTGTGATAAAGCTGCAGAATAAATTTTTAGCAAATTACAAAAATAATTTTTGCTGTAAATAGCAGCATTTTTGGCAGAAGTCTGAATATTATACAGGTGTTTTTATATAAGTTGCACCATGACTGCTTACTGGTGAAAACGAGCGTTGTGTAGTTTTAAAAACCACCGGGCTAAATTCATTATTTGTTTGGTAAACTTTTTTTCGGGCACTGCTTCTTTTCCCAGAATAGCCTGGATATAGCAGTAATAAGCGTATTCGGAGGTAATAATCGTGGTGGGTTTGGGCACTTCGCGGAAAACGATAGCGTGTTCCCGTTTAAAAGCCGCTACGTCCACTACAATAGCATCCGATTTTAAATCATTACAGGTTTTACAAAGCGTCTGTAGGTTTTCTAAAGCATTGCTGCCGCCATTTGCCTTGGGAAGAATATGATCTACCGTTAAGTTTTCGAGGGAGCCACAATAAACGCAGCAAAAATTATCCTTCCCGAAAACTGCTAAACGATTTATTTGGGTTTGGGCACGTTTCAATCAAATATTTGTATTTATGTTAATAAACGCTATCCTACAACATTACCATCCAATTTGTTTATTTGCTTCTATCCAGTCGGTTTAATTAAATCCGATGGAAAATTCATTTTGATTTATTTGCTTCAGCTTGATATGGCAAAATTTAACAAGCTGCATCTTCCTCTGGGAACAAATTTAAAATTAGGTAAATAACTAAAGTTCTGTCCATCTTTCACAAACCAGGCACTGTTAAATTACTTTATTGATGCATTAAAAATAGTTGGTATTCAGAATAATAATTTGATCAACATCGTATAGCTTTAAAGTAGTATTCTGGCGCTAAAATAAATATGTATCCTAACTAATACAATATGGAAAACGAATTCAATGGCACGAAAGAAGGCTCGTCCTCTTCTCTTACATCAGCAAGCGCCGGCACGCGCCGCGATGCCTTAAAAACTTTGGTTTTAGGCAGTGCCGCCATGCTCTTCTCGCCCGCAAGTTTGCTAGCGGCAACGCGCCCGCAAAAAACGCGGTTGGGAGTAGCACTGGTAGGTTTAGGTTATTACAGCACCGATTTGTTAGCGCCGGCTTTACAACAAACCAAAAACTGCTACCTGGCCGGTATTGTTACCGGTACACCCGCCAAAGCTGAAGAGTGGCAAAAAAAATATAACATTCCGGCCAAGAACGTTTATAATTACCAAAACTTCGATAAGATTGCCGATAACCCGGATATTGATGTGGTATATGTAGTGTTGCCGCCCTCGATGCACCGCGAATATGTGGTTCGGGCCGCCAACGCCGGGAAACACGTGTGGTGCGAAAAACCAATGGCCGTAACGGCCCAAGAGTGCCAAGCCATGATTGATGCCTGCCGCAAAAACAAGAAAACCCTGGCTATTGGTTACCGCTTGCAGCACGAACCAAATACCCAGGAATACCGGCGCATTGTAAAGCAGAAACTGCTGGGCAACGTAAAACAAGTAAGCTGCGGGGCCGGTTATCGCGAAAGCCGGACGAACCATTGGAAACAAAACAAAGCTTTAGGCGGTGGCGTGCTGTACGACATGGGCGTTTATGCCATTCAGGGAGCCCGCATGGGGAGCGGCCTGGAACCTATTGCGGTAGTATCGGCCAAAACCAGCACTACGCGTCCTGAAATTTACAAGAACGGACTAGATGAAACGGTAGTAGCCACGCTGGAATTTCCGGGCAGTGTGCGGGCAGATATTAAAACCAGCTTTGGCGAAAATATCAATTACCTGAATATAAACTGCGAAAAAGGAGAAATTAAAATTGCGCCTTACCAGGCATATGCGGGGGTAAAAGGCACCAGTCCGCTGGGTGAAATTAACCACCCGTACGAAGTACCTTGGCAACAAGCGAAACAAATGGACGACGATGCGCTGGCTATTATGCAAAACAAGCCCTTATTGGTTCCCGGCGAAGAAGGCCTGCGCGATATCCGGATAGTAGAAGCCATTTACAAATCCGCCAGCTCCGGGCAACGAGTAAAAATATAGCTTTGACTTACTATGGTTTGGGGCCGCTTAATAATATTATTGACCTGACGACAACGGATACTTTCAGCTTATTGTGCCCGGTGAAGAAAAGCATGGCCATTGCATTAGACAAGTAACTGCTTTTAAGCTGGTAGTTGCACTTTAATTTGAGCAATTAAAAGTATCCTTACAAGTATAAGCATGTTTAAATCTACTATTATATTGGTACCAGGGCTAGGCAATTCGGGTGAACAGCATTGGCAAACGTACTGGGAGAAAAGGTATGGTTTTCCCCGGGTAAATCAGCACGATTGGGAGACACCTGATCTACAAGACTGGCTGGAAACACTTGATAACACTGTAACCGAATATAACCTCGCCGATGTAATACTGGTTGGCCATAGTTTAGCCTGTGCTACCATTGCTGCCTGGGCAGCAAAATACCGCCGCAGTATAAAAGCTGCCTTACTAGTAGCTCCAGCCGATACGGAAGCCCCAGACTTCCCCAATGTAACTACTGGCTTTACTCCGATGTCGTTACAGAAACTAGCTTTTCCTTCCGTAGTAGTAGCCAGTACTGATGATGAATATGTAACTTTAGAAAGAGCTGAGTATTTTGCGGAGTGCTGGGGAAGTAAGTTGGTCAATATTGGCTCGGCTGGTCATATTAATGCTGCGGTTGATTTAAAAGACTGGCCCCTGGGTTTGCAGTTGCTGCAACAATTAGATCAGAGTAGTTGATGTGAAGTTATAAAAGCAAAATAAACCCGGTTTGACAATAGAATTTTTGTCATTCATAGCGCGAAAGTTGCTTCCGTGCCTTACTGGTCAGACTGGAAATTTAAACATGTATTTCTTAGAAAACATTCCGAGCAATTTATAAACAGGAAATAGCTGTCTTGGGTAGTTTAAAAGTCACGGAAGTAACTTCCGCGCCATAGTGCGATTATCTTTGACTATAGGAATCCTTAGTCAAGGATAAAGCTTTTCCTTAGACTATAAAAACTCATAGTCAAATAAAAGTTATTTATTATTATATTCATTCGGAAAGGAGATGGTCGAATAAAGCTTCAGTATAGTACCTGCCGCTCTTACAAGAAAGATTAGCTACTGATAGCTTATATATTCATTGACGAAGTTTTATTTAATTGGAGTTGATAGGTCTGACTTGCTGATAGGTTACCGGGAAGTTTGTTGATAGAGCTGCCGATATGCTTGTTGGAGATAACACTAATAAGGGCAGGAATTAGATTTAATTATTCTTCTGTTTGTATAACGAGTTCATCGCTTGTCCAAATTTCTGCATTCGTTACGTCTCTATCCACTTTTATATGTGAGTTGCGTAAAATCTCTTTTGCCACTTTTTTAATTGGGTTTGAGGGAACACCTGATTCAGGTGGAGGACAAGTAAAAATAATATCGGCATGAGCCGGATTGCCTGGATCAGTAACATAAACCGGAATCCCCTCACCTATATATTCATTATTCTCGTCTAGTGGCGTTCCCAAAACATCCGCCGCATCTGGTATCCCAATTCTCTCTCCTATTGCTCTAATCGTTTTTGCATAAATAATCCCTAATCCATGGAAGGATTCACCTCTTTCTTGGTTAAGAATTTTATGTGAATGTTTTTTGCAAAAATCTGGAGTTGTATAAAGAAGCCTTAAAACAGAAATCTCTTTATGCGCTCCACTTGGCATAAAGAGATTATCTCTAAGTTTCCCTTTCGAATCAACATGATTAGGATTCTTAACTGTTCTAACAATAATTTCCTGAGAATCTACAACTCTAGGAACTTCATGCTCATCCATTAATAAGCTCAGTATGATAAAGGTTTTTTAGAGCTTTAACTATATTTTGGGAATACTGCTTTTGAGAAAAATCTAAATTACCTGGTGACTCTCCTTGCTCATCTAGAATTTCATAAAAATAAGCCAATTTATCTCTCCCGATCTCAACAGAAACATATTCATTGTCTGCCCTGCTCCATTCAATGCTAATAGTACCATAAGGAGTAGGATATAAATTATCTGCTTGCAAAAGATGCACGAATGGGCTAGGCATTTCTTGTATAAAGGTTAAAGCATTATTTATAACGTCGTCCATCGGCGGCTCCCCTCCATAACCATCCCATCCATCCTCTAAGGATTTAAATGAGTTGATTCTTCTTTTAAGGGTATCCATATGCTTAGCGAGAAAATAATTATTTTGTAAGCTTAGATTCTGGTAAAGACCTACAGGAGAAACAATAGGATTTTCCTGTCCTGAAGCTATTGCAGGAAAAGAAAGTGCAGCCCCGACAAGTGCTAATTGTACTGGATTAGCAATATTTAAATTTAATTGTCTCATTTACTTTAAATGAATTAAATCCTGTACTTCTTTTGTCAATACTGATTTTAAAACTGTTTTGTTGTCAAGATGTGCTTTATCCAACATCTCAGTTAATTCATTACTTTTTAATAAACTGCTTAATTCTTCAGCAGGCAAGGCTTCTACTATATTATGACTAATTGAAATATTAGGACTTATATTTTTCCCAATATTAATTTCAAGCCTGTCAAAGAAGCTTCTATTATCAGTTTTTTCTTCTGATGTAATTATAAAATTTCTACTTGAGCTAGAAAAGAATTTTTTCGGAAGTAATTCAGAATCTTTATTAAAAATATTTCCAGTTGGGATGTCTCCTTCGCTTTGCCAAAAGAATTCATCTCTGTAATGTAAACCAAATCCTACAACGAACATATTAGCTAAATGTTGTTCCATTGCGGTAAGACAATTTTTAAATTCTTCTTTGAAATCTATCCATCTTTTATATTTTAAAGCATGGATAGAAATGAAATATCTTTCAGGATCATTTAATCCTTGTAAAGCATTTAATCCTTGTAAAGCAAGAGACGGCTCACCATTTTCAAACCTTGTAAACTTAAATCCTATATCAGGATTAATTTGAGGAGATAAATTAGTACCTGGTTTAGGAGCGCCTTTCAATTGGATTTGAAAAGTATTTAAAGTTTCAAACTGCTGAAACTTTTCTTTGAATTCATTTTCAATTAATTGTTGAAATCGCTGTGGTTTGAAAATGGGCCCAGCAAAAAAAATACTTATAACAGCTTCTTTAATAGCATGTTCTTCACTAATTGGTTTGAGCGGTGTTAACTCTTCCATCGCTAAATTTTACCCAAAAGTAGATACAAAATAATAAACTACAAACATTTCATACCTCTTTTAATCTAATATTAAATATATTAAACTTGCGAATATTTAATGATGTTTTCCACGATTATTATTTTATCATAAATCAATTTCTAAATTCCCACCAACCCATACCAAAAACAAACCAAAAACTCAACCCTTCCTCTTCCTTTCACTTCCCATATTTTAGCCGTAATTTTGAATACTAAATAAAAAGCATTTCGTGCTGAATGGAAGACTTACTGAAAAATTTCTTAAAAATTGCGACTGAGCTGAGCATCAGTATTAAACAAGTACAAGCCACGGTACAATTATTAGACGAGGGCGCTACCGTGCCGTTTATTTCCCGCTACCGCAAAGAAGTAACCGGCTCCTTAGACGAAGTGGCCGTAGCCGCCATCCGCGACCGCATGGAGCAACTACGCGAATTGGATAAACGCCGCGAGTCTATCCTGAAATCTATTAACGACCAGGGTAAGCTAACGCCGGAATTGGAAGAGCAGATTAATGCCGCCGAAACTATGGCCGTGCTCGAAGATATTTACCTGCCGTACAAACCAAAACGCCGAACCAAAGCTACCATTGCCCGCGAAAAAGGCCTGGAACCGCTGGCTACCCGTATTTTTGAGCAGGAACGTTTTAGTGTTACCGCCGAAGCAACCCAGTACATCAGCGCAGAAAAAGAAGTAAAAGATACCGAAGAAGCCTTAGCCGGGGCCCGCGATATTATTGCCGAGTGGATAAACGAAAACCCCGATGCCCGGGCCCGCATGCGGAATTTATTCGAGAAAAAAGGCGTGTTTAAAAGCCGCGTGATGATTGGCAAAGAAGAAGAAGGCCAGAAATACAAAGATTATTTTGAGTGGGAAGAGCCCATTGAAAAAGCCCCGTCGCACCGGATTTTAGCTTTACGTCGCGGCGAAAAAGAAATGATTCTGATGCTAAACGCGCAGCCGGAAGAAGAAGCCGCGATTGAGATGCTGGAAAGCCAATTCGTAAAAGGCAACAACGATGCCGCCGAACAAGTACGCTTGGCTGCCAAAGATGCCTATAAGCGCATGCTGAAACTCAGCATGGAAACCGAAGTGCGCATGAGTTCTAAAAAACGCGCCGACGAAGAAGCCATCCGGGTATTTGCCGATAACTTACGCCAGTTGTTGCTTTCCGCGCCATTGGGTCAGAAAACCGTATTGGCTTTGGACCCCGGTTTTAGAACTGGCTGTAAACTGGTAGTGCTGGATAAGCAAGGCAAGCTGCTGCACAACGAAAACGTGTACCCGCACACCGGCAACCGCCAGGCGCAGGAAGCTGCTTCCACGGTTAAATATTTAGCGAACAAATTTGAGGTAGAAGCTATTGCCATTGGTAACGGCACCGCCAGCCGCGAAACCGAAACCTTTGTGCGCAGCTTAGGCTTGCCGGCCAATATTGCCGTGGTAATGGTAAACGAAAGTGGTGCTTCTATTTACTCGGCTTCGGATGTAGCCCGCGAAGAATTCCCGGATTATGACGTTACAGTACGGGGTGCCGTTTCTATTGGCCGCCGCCTCATGGACCCGTTGGCCGAACTGGTTAAAATTGACCCGAAAAGCATTGGTGTAGGCCAGTACCAGCACGACGTAGATCAAACTGCTTTAAAACACACCCTGGATGATGTAGTCATGAGTTCGGTAAACGCCGTGGGCGTGGAAGTAAATACCGCCAGCAAGCAGTTATTAACTTACGTTTCTGGTTTAGGTCCCAGCTTAGCCCAAAGTATAGTTAACTACCGCAACGAGAACGGTCCGTTTAAAAGCCGCTCGGAACTGAAAAAAGTGCCCCGCTTAGGCGATAAAGCTTACGAACAAGCGGCCGGTTTCTTACGCATCCGCGACGCCAAAAACCCCTTAGATGCTTCGGCGGTGCACCCGGAACGTTACAATTTGGTACAGAAAATGGCCGCCGACTTAAACGCTACGGTTACTGACCTGATGAAGAGCGCCGAGCTGCGTCAGAAGCTGGATTTGAAGAAATACGTTACCGCCGAAGTTGGTTTGCCCACGTTGCAGGATATTATGAACGAATTAGCCAAGCCGGGCCGCGACCCGCGCGAAGGTTTTGAAGCGTTTAGCTTTACCGAAGGCGTAAACGAAATAAAAGATTTGCATCCCGGCATGAAACTGCCCGGCATTGTTACCAACATTACCGCTTTTGGCGCTTTCGTAGATATTGGGGTGCACCAGGACGGTTTGGTACACGTCAGTCACCTTTCCGATAAATTTATCCGGGACCCGGCCGAAGCGGTAAAAGTACACCAGAAAGTAGAGGTAACCGTGATGGAAGTAGATGCGGCCCGCAAGCGGATATCTTTATCCATGAAATCCGATCCTTATGCGGCAAGTAAGCCAATTAATGAGCGTGGAAACGGAAGTGCCCGGAAAGACAACAGCAAAAAACGCGAAGAAGAACCGGCAGATGATTTCCAGGCCAAGTTGGCTAAATTGAAAGGAATGTTTAAGTAAAAGTAATTTATTGAGGCCCACTTTTTAGCGCTAATTTAATGGGCCTCTTATTTTACTTTACATAAATAAGCTTAAAATATTTTGCGAATGATAACTTACTTTAACCAAGAATATGTGCAGGTATTCTATGACGATGATAAAAAATTAGGCAAAGCAGTTTGGAATGGTTTTCTTAACAGTGAAGAATTCCGGGCTGCCAGTAATGCCTGCTTAAATGCAATTGAGGAATATCAGCTTTTATATTGGTTGGCTGACAACCGTAAAATGAAAGCTATCCGGCAACATGACCAGGAGTGGTTTATTCAGCAGATTGTTCCGCGGTTAGCTAAATCACCGCTGCGCAAAATGGCAACGCTGGTTTCCGAAGATTTATTTAATCAGATGGCCATCGAAAGTTTAGAATTAAAGGCCAACGACTTAGTTGGCTTTAATAATTATCACTTTAAGAGTGAAGCGGCAGCACTAGCGTGGCTAGCCGAAACTGCGTCTGAAAATAGTGTGCAGCTATAAAGTTAGTTATCTATTCGGGATTTTAAGTAAATAGAATTACTTAGCTATTAGCTAGAAAGAGAAAAACATAAAATAAAGCAACCCAATAGCCGCTCGTCGGTTAATCAAAAAAGATTTGTTTAATAACATATTGTTCAAAGATAAAGTCGCTTGCTGCGTACAAGAAGTGGCTCTGCCTGTATATGCTGGCTCCTCCAAATGCATAGCCAGTACTAAGGTT
>Ga0210040_10001762_pt1 | contig 31943 bp, 33 predicted proteins | sample CryGeyCG12114_NA_FD_185462 | JGI IMG/M metagenome (GOLD analysis project Ga0210040, IMG submission 185462) | Groundwater microbial communities from aquifer - Crystal Geyser CG19_WC_8/21/14_NA (SPAdes) (version 2) | ecosystem: Environmental > Aquatic > Deep subsurface > Groundwater | place: USA...
GTCGTTGATGGCCTTGACCGCGATGCGCCCGGTCGACGGCACCGGGAACGGGCGCGAGCGGGTGCTGTGCAGCGACTCCCACGCGGCCTCGTCGCCGTCGCCTTCAGCGTGCGACGCAGGCGCGCGTACGGGTCCCCCGCGCCGCAGAGCTACGCGTGCCGGACGAAGAACGACTGGCCGGACGCGGTGCACCGCGTCCTGAGCCCACGGCTCGGGCCGGGGCGAGTGCCCGCCGTGGTCAGTCCCCCGGCGGAGGCAGCGGGCGCCGCGTGGCCGCGGCGACGAGCACGAGCAGCAGCAGGACGACCGCCGCGACGACGCCGACGCCGAAGCCCGCGGAGGCGCCCGCCCGCTCGGCGAGGACGCCGGCCGACGCGGAGCCGAGCGCCACCCCGAGCACGACGCCGCTCGTCAGCAGCGTCAGGGCCAGACCGGCGCCGCCCTCGGGCGCCAGCCGGCCGGCGACGTCGGTGATGGTCACGAGCAGCGGCCCCACGGCGAGACCGGCGAGGACGGTCGTGACCACGAGCAGCGGGATGCCCGGTGCGGCCCAGAGCATGAGGGACGCCCCGACGACGAGCACGACCGCGGCGCCGGCCCAGCGCCGCCACGGCCCGAGCGAGGCGGGCAGGGCGACGACGGCCAGCGCGGTGGTGGCCGACCCGACGGCCATGGCCGCAGCCAGCAGACCCCCCGCCGTCGGGACGCCGGCCGCCGACGCCGAGGCCGTCAGCGCGGTGTTGCTGCCCCCGAAGAAGGTGCCGATCGCCAGCATGCCGACGAGCGGGACGAGCACGAGGGGCTCGCGGCGACGTCCGGCGGCCGTGGCGGCCCGGCGCTGCTCGCGCTCGCGGGCGCGGTCCGCGGCCGACCGGGCCGGGACGGAGCGCACCGAGGGGTGCAGCGCGAACGCGGTCACCAGCACGGCCACCAGGGCCGCCGCGACGACGACCGGCGCCGAGCCGCCCACCAGCGTCGCCGTGATGCCCACGACCGCCGGGCCGAGGGCGAAACCCACCTCGTCGGCCGTCCCCTCGAAGGCGAAGGCGGTGCGCACGTGCCGCGGCGACATCGCCATCCACCGCACCCGCGACATCGGGCCGATCTGCGGGACGGTCAGGCCCACGCCCGCGGCGGCCGCGACCAGGGGCACCGGGTCGACGGTCGCCGCGGCGAGCAGCAGGGCGACGAGCGCGGCGACGTGCAGCGCCGCGACGACCAGCAGGACGGGTCGCTGGCCCCGGCGGTCGGCCAGGGCCCCGCTCACCGGCGCCCCCACCGCCTCGCCGAGGGCGGCGGCGGCCGCGGCGACCCCGGCCACCTCCGTCGAGCCGGTGGCGACCTCGCCCAGCGTCAGCACGCCGATCGGCACCATCGTGATCGGGAGCCGGGCCAGGAAGGCGATCGGCAGGTAGGTGCGGCCGGCCACCTCCGGCAGGTCGCGGTACTGCGCGAAGGAGGAGGTGAAGGTCCGCCAGCGGCCGCGCACGACCGCGTTGGGGGTCGAGGCCGAACCGGGCGTCACGGGCCCCGCCGACCGGGAGGTGGGCGGCATCGGGGGCCGGGGGCTCATGCGGGTTCGCTCCAGTGCTCGCGCGCCTCCCCACCACAGGCGTCGCCGGTTCCCTGGAGCCCGGTGCCCGGACCCGTCCCCGCCACGGTAGCCCGGCCGCGACGGCGACGCCGCCCCACGTCCGGACGCTGCGTAGCGTCTCCCTCGTGACGGACCGGCGCGCGCAGGACGGGGCGTCGCGGGCCCGGGGCCGGGCCCTCCCGGCGGACCCCGGGGCGCGCGTCCGCGTGGGGGTGCCCGACGAGGTGCCCGTGGACGCGGCCGCGCCGCCCGCCGCCGCCGCGGATCCCGATTGCTGGGCGGCCGGGCTGCAGGAGCAGCTCGCCGCACGGCTCGCCGGAGCGCCGCTCCCGCCCCTCCTGCCCCTGCCCGGCGGGCCGGGCGACGGGGCCCTGAGGGCGCAGGTCGCCGCGAGCGCGCACGGCGCGGGGCCAGACGGAGCAGGCCCAGACGGAGCAGGCCCAGACGGAGCAGGCCCAGGGGGAGCAGCCCTCCTCCTGCCGACCTCGGGCAGCACCGGCGAACCCCGCCTGGTGGCCCTGGGCGCGGGCGCCGTGGCGGCGAGCGCGCGGGGCGGCGAGGCGCATTTCGGCGGACCGGCGCACTGGCTCCTGTCCCTGCCGCTGGGCCACGTCGCCGGGTGGAACGTCCTGGCCCGCGGCGCGGTGGCCGGCGCCGCGCCGACGGCCCTGGCCCCCGGGCGGCCGTTCACCGCCGCGGCCTTCACCGCGGCCGCGCGGCGACTACGACGTCGGGCCGGCACCGGCGCCGCGCGCACGGCGCTCGTGCCGACCCAGCTGGTGCGGCTGCTGGAGGACGACGACGCCACGGCGGCGCTCGCCGACCTCGACGCCGTCCTGCTCGGCGGCGCCGCCGCGCCACCGGCCCTGCTGGCCCGCGCCGCCGCGGCGGGGGTGCGCGTGGTCACCACCTACGGCGCCACGGAGACGTGCGGCGGCTGCGTCTACGACGGCGTCCCGCTGCCCGGCGCGCGGGTGCGGCTCGCCGGTGACCGGGTGGTGCTCGGGGGGGACGTCGTCGCGCACGGCTACGTCGGGCGCGCCCCGATCGCGCCCGACGCGACGGGGGTCCGCTGGGTCGAGACCGCGGACGCCGGGGTCCTCGTGGACGACCCCGCAGCGCCGGGCGGCCGCCGCCTGCGGGTGCTCGGACGGCTGGACGACGTCGTGGTGACCGGTGGGGAGAAGGTCGCCCCGGCCGCCGTCGAGGCGGTGCTCGGCGACGTCGCCGGCGTCGCCGAGGTCCTCGTCGTCGGCGTGCCCGACGCGGACTGGGGCGCCGCCGTCGTCGCGGTGGTGCGGCCATCGCCGTCCGGTGCGCCGGCGCTGGAGGACCTGAGGGCCGCCGCGACGTCGGCCCTGGGCCGTGCTGCCGCCCCGCGCGCACTGGTCGTCGTCGACGACCTCCCGCGCCGCGCCCTCGGCAAGCCCGACCGCCGGGCCGCCGCCGCCCTGGCCGCCCGGACGCGGAGCGGAGCCTCGAGCGGACGGCCGGGGGCGGGAGCCGCCGGGACGCCGGCCGCCGGCTAGTAGGTTCGCCGCTCGTGGCGACGCGGGGTCAGTGGGTGGAGGGCGCGCGCCCCAGGACTCTCCCGGCGGCGGTCTCGCCGGTGCTGGCGGGCACGGGCGTCGCCGCGGCGCTGGACGGCGCGCACCTCGGCCGGGCGCTGCTGGCGCTCGTCGTGGCCCTGGCGCTGCAGGTGGCGGTCAACTACGCCAACGACTACTCCGACGGCGTGCGGGGCACCGACGCCGACCGCGTGGGCCCGCTGCGCCTGGTCGGCTCGGGGGCGGCGAGCCCGGGTGCGGTCAAGCGGGCCGCCTTCGGCGCCTTCGGCGTCGCGGGCGTCGCGGGCGTCGCCCTCGTGGCGCTGACCGGGGTGTGGTGGCTCCTGCTCGGGGGCGCGGCCTGCGTCGTCGCGGCCTGGACCTACACCGGAGGTCGGCGCCCCTACGGCTACCTCGGGCTGGGCGAGGTCTTCGTCTTCGTCTTCTTCGGCCTCGTGGCCGTGCTCGGCACGACCTTCGTCCAGGCCGGCCGGGTCGACCTCGTGGCCGCGGTCGCCGCCGTGGGGGTCGGCCTGCACGCCTGCGCCATCCTCGTGGCGAACAACCTGCGCGACGTGCCCACCGACGCCGTCGCCGGCAAGCGCACGCTCGCCGTGCGCCTGGGCGCCCCCCGCACCCGGCGCCTCTACGCCGTCCTGGTGCTGGTGCCGCCGCTGCTGTCGGCGCTGACGGCACCTCTCGTCGGCTCGGCGTGGCCGCTGCTGGCGCTGGCGGCTCTCGCGCTGGCCGTGCCGCCCGCACGAGTCGTCTCGCGGGGCGCGTCGGGGCGCGCGCTCGTGCCCGTCCTGCGCGACACCGGCCGCCTGGAGCTCGTGCACGCCGCCCTGCTGGCCCTCGGCCTGGCCCTCGCCGCGTAGTCGCTCCCCGGTCCGCAGGTCGGGAGCGGCCGCTCCCGACCGGGGCCGGTCCCGTCCGGGCCGGCCCCGGTGCGCGCGCCGCTCCGCAGGAACAGCCGGCGGCTGCGACGATCGGGCCATGGCAGACGTGGACGTGCGGGCGGACGGCGACGGCGCCTACCTGGCCGTGGTGACGACGGGGGAGAGTGCCGACGCCCTCGCCGAGCCCGGCGAGCCGGGCGCCGGCGACCGACGGCTGCGCCTCGTGGTCTCGCCGGAGCTGCTCGACGACCTGGGGTTGCGCGCAGCGGACGGGCCCTTCCTCGCCCGGGCGACGGCGGACCTGCTCGCCGAGGACCGCACCTGGCACGACGTGCCCGACGAGGTCTCCCTCGCCGACCTCGGCCGAGACCGCCCGGGGTTCCTCGAGCGCGTGCGCGACCTCGCCGGTCGCTGAGGGAGCGCGCCCCGGCGACTGCGCCGGCCGAGTTCGAGGGGGCTGGTCAGTCCCGGGGGTCGGGGCCCGAGCCGGGCTCGCGCCGGGCGTCGTCCGCGGCGTCCTCGGCGTCTGCGTCGGCGTCGATCCCGCGCGACAGGCGCCCCGAGCGGCGGGGTCCCGCCTGCTGGCGCTGCTGCTGCCGCTCGATGAGGGCCTGCGTCATCTGCTCCCGGGGCCCGCGCAGGAGGACGAGCGAGAGCAGGATCGAGACGACGGCGGTCAGCAGGAGCCACACGACGCCCCGGGTCCCGACGGCGTAGAGCGCGAGCCCGACCACGGCGAGCAGGGACAGCCGCAGCAGCGTGTAGCGCAGGACGATCGACACGACCCCAGGGTAGGCGGGCCCCGGCGCCCGCCCTGACGCGCTGCGGCACCGCTTCACGCGACGGCCCGGGGCCACGGCTCGGGGCCATGGGCCGCGGCCCGGCGACGTGCCCGGCGCCACAGGCCCCGGCCCTTCCCACCGGCCAGGACGTCCGTACCATCAGCAGATGCTGCGCGCGCTCGTCGTCCTCCTGGCTGTCGGACTGGCCGTCTACGCGGTCCTCGACGTGCTGCGCAGCCGGGACGAGGAGATCTCGGTGCTCGGCCGCACGGCGTGGGTCGTCATCAGCGTGGTCCTGCCCATCCTCGGCCCGGTGCTGTGGATCACCGTCGGCCGGCAGCGGGCGGGCGGTGGCGGGGGCGGAGGCGGTGGAGGTCGGCCCACGGGCCCCGTCGGTCCCGACGACGACTCCGGCTTCCTGCGCGACCTGGGCGGTCGGCGCGACGACGGCATGCGCGCCTGAGTCGTTCAGCCCCGGAGTCAGCACGCTGACGGCGACGACGACGTCCCCAGCTGCCCCACGACCCCGATCCGTGGCCACGACGGGGCCCGAGCACGCCCACGACCCCGATCTGTGGCCACGACGGGGCCCGAGCACGCCCACGACCCCGATCTGTGGCCACATCGGGGTCGGACCCCGCCCCACGCCCCGATCTGTGGCCACATCGGGCTCGGACCCCGCCCCACGCCCCGATCTGTGGCCACGTCGGGTCTCAGGCGCGGGGCCGCGCAGCCGTCCACCCCACGTGGGGCGGGCGACCACGTGCGGCGGGCAGGACGCGCACGACGAGGGCCCCACCCCGGGCGGGGTGGGGCCCTCGTCGTGCGGGGTCCGGCTCAGCCGATGCCGGCGTAGGAGTGGTTGCCGGGGAAGAAGACGTTCACCACGCCCCAGTTCACGAGGATGCAGGCGAACCCCGCGATGGCCACGTAGGCCGAGCGGCGACCGTCCCAGCCGCGCGTCGCCCGGGCGTGGAGGTAGGCCGCGTAGACGACCCAGATGACGAAGGTCCAGACCTCCTTCGGGTCCCAGCCCCAGTAGCGCCCCCAGGCCCGCTCGGCCCAGATGGCTCCGGCCACGAGGGTGAACGACCAGAGCGGGAAGGACACCGCGATCAGGCGGTAGGCGGCCCGCTCCAGCTCCCCCGAGCTGGGCAGCCGCTCCATGAACCGCCCGCGCTGGGCCGGCCGGCCGGCCGCGGCCAGGCGCTCGCGCCGGTCCTGCACGAGCTGGAGCACGTTGGCCGAGAAGGCGATGACGAACAGCGCCGAGCTCACCGTGGCGACCGAGACGTGGATGACGAGCCAGTAGCTCTGCAGCGCGGGCACGAGCTGCGCGGACTCGGTGTACAGGACGGAGAGCGCGATGCCGAGCGTGAGCAGCACGGGCCCCACGACGAAGACGCCCAGGTAGCGCAGGTCCCGGCGCAGGAGCAGGACGCAGTAGACGGCGGTGACGACCACGGCCCCCGTGAGCGTGAACTCGTACATGTTGCCCCAGGGCACGCGACCCGCGGAGATCCCCCGCGTGACGACGGCGGCGGTGTGCAGCAGCAGCGCGAGCCACGTCGTGGAGACCCCGACGGCGGCGGCGCGCCGGCGCTCCCCCGTCTCGACGTCGTCCCGCGCCGCGACGGCGCCCGGGGCGCCGGCGCCGACGAGGGCCTCCTGCCGCGGCGCCGGTGCCGCGGCCGTGCGCCCGCGACCCGACAGGTCGAGCGCGAAGGCGACGAGCGCGACGGCGTACACCGACATCGCGGAGTAGACGAGCAGGTTGCTCGTCGCGGCGAGCGACTCGCCCATGTCCTCAGCTCCTGGTCCGGGTGATGCGGGTGGGGGTCGTGCGGGTGGTGCTCGTGCTCGCGCCCCGGGTGCGGGAGCCCGCGGTGCGCGAGCCGCGCGGGCCCGCAGCCGCGGGCTCCCGCGCCGGCGCGGAGCGGTCCGGCGGGGGCCGCCTCCCCGCAGGGGGCTGCGCCGAGAGGTCCTCGCTGGCGAGGGTACGGGCGAGCGCGTCGACCTCGGCGGCCAGGCCCGCGTCCTCGCCCCGGGCCAGCCCGGCGACCTCGACGCGGGGCGCCGCCCCCTCCTGCCCGGACCCCTGCCCGGACACGCGGACGAAGACCCGACGCCGAGGGGTGAAGAGCGAGGCCACGAGGCCGAGCATGGCGAGCACGGAGAAGACGAGCGCGGGGATGCGGCCCGGGTCGTGGCGCACCGTCAGCCCCGCGAAGCGCGGCAGCGGGTCCTCCGCCTCCGCCGTGGCGCTCGCGCCGGTGGCGGTGGCGTCCCCGGCGGCGCCCTCGGGCGGGTAGCCGAAGCGCAGGGTGCCCAGGCCGTCGGGCAGGTCCATGGAGTCGCCGGGACGCAGCGCCACCGACCAGGGGGCGCCGTCGTCCGTCGTCAGCTGCTCCATCGAGGTGGTGTCGAGCTCGTAGACGTTGACCGGCAGCCCGTCGTTGACGTCGCCGAGGTCGCCCCGGTAGCCCGTCAGCAGCAGGAGCGGGTCCCGGGCGTCGGGGAAGATCGAGCGCGGTCCGCGCTCGTCGACGACGGCGGTGGGCAGGAAGGCGCCCGTGAAGCCCAGCTGGTCTGGCTGCGCGCCCAGCACCTTGACGACTCCCGTGGAGCTGTACGCCGCATCCTGCGCGAGGAACGGCGTCGGCTCGGAGTAGACGACCCGGTCCTGCGCGTCGGTCACCGTGATGACGGGCGCATACCCGTTGCCCGCCAGGTACACCTCGCTGCCGCCGGTGCGCAGCGGCTCGTTGACGCGGATGACCTCCTCGCGCGGCGCCAGACCCGGCTCGGCGACCTGGACCTGCGCCTCGAAGTCGCGGGGCTCGCCCAGCTGGCTGCCCGGGGTGTCCTCGAACTCCACGTCCAGGCCCTGGAGGCCCACGGCGAACGGCGCCAGGTCGTCCGGGGACACCCAGGCGCCCGGGTCGAAGGTGTCGTAGCGGGCGACGGTGTTGGAGAAGCCCTGCCCGACCGGGACGACGACCTGGGCGCGGTAGCTGAGCAGGCTCGAGGCCGCGAGGGCCAGGAGCAGGCCGACGAGGGCGAGGTGGAAGACGAGGTTGCCCGTCTCGCGCAGGTGCCCGCGCTCGGCCGCCACCGACCCGGCGCTCGCGCCCCGTCCTGCGCCGGCTCCGGAGCCCCCCTCCGGCCGCACCTCGACGCGGTAGCGGCGTCGGCGCAGGGCCGCCGCAGCGGTCTCCAGCAGGTCTCCGCCGGCGGGCGCCGCGACGACGCGGTGCTCCGGGAGGCGCTCCAGCCGCGAGGGCGTGCGCGGCGGGCGCGCGCGCCAGGCCGTCCACTGCTGGCGGCTGCGGGGCAGCACGCACCCCACCAGCGAGACGAAGAGCAGGAGGTAGACCGCCGAGAACCACGGCGAGGCGTAGACGTCGAAGAACCCCAGCCGCTCCAGCCACGGGGCGAGCACCGGGTGCTCGTCGCGGAAGGTCACGACCGCGGCGGGGTCGACGTCCTGCTGCGGGACGACGGAGCCGGGGACGGCCCCGACGGCGAGCAGGAGCAGCAGCAGCAGCGCGGTGCGCATGCTCGTGAGCTGGCGCCAGACGAAGCGCGCGGTGCCGACGGCGCCCAGCCGCGGCTGGACGGGCGGGCCGCTCGCGGTCGCGGCGGGCGCGCTCACAGCAGGGCCCAGTCGGAGAAGCGGGTGCCGACGGCGCTGGTCCACTGCGTCCAGACGCCGGTGACGAGCAGGAGGCCGACGACCACGAGCAGCGCCCCGCCGGCACGCGCGAGCGCGACGCGGTGGCGGCGCAGCACCTCGACGCCGCGCGCACCGCGGCTGGCGGCCAGGGCCACGAGGACGAAGGGCACCCCGAGGCCGAGGCAGTAGGCGAGCGCGAGCACGACGCTGCGCGGCCCCGACCCGGAGACGAACGCCAGGGACGAGATCGCCGCGAGCGTCGGCCCCATGCACGGCGTCCAGCCCAGGCCGAAGACCACCCCGAGCAGCGGGGCGCCCGCGAGGCCGGGGGGCGGGCGCCGGCGCACCGCCACCTCGCGGCGCAGCCCGGGCAGCACGCCGGCGAACGAGAGCCCGAGGAGCACGACGACCACGCCCAGGACGCGCGCGACCTCGTCCCCCCACTGCTGCAGCAGCCCGCCGAGCACCCCGGCCGTGAAGCCGACGAGGACGAAGACGGCGCTGAAGCCGAGGACGAACAGGACGGCGCCGAGCAGGACGCGCGCGCGGCGCTGGCGCTCCAGGTCCACGCCCGTCAGGCCGGTGACGTACCCGAGGTAGCCCGGCACCAGCGGCAGCACGCACGGCGAGGCGAAGGAGACCAGGCCGGCGAGCGCCGCGACGGGCACCGCCAGCAACACCGGGCCCGAGAAGGCGACGGCGCCGAGCGCGTCCGGAGCAGCCAGCACCGGAGCAGCCAGCACCGGAGCAACCAGGACCGGAGCAGCCAGGACCGGGCCGGCGAGCGCGGTGCTCACCGGCGCACCGCGAGGCTCACGCGCCCTCCTGGAGGGCGTCGTCGATCACGGTGCGCAGGGTGGAGGGGTCGGCGGCGCCGAGGAAGCGCGCCGCGACCCGGCCGCTGGGGTCGAGCACCAGGGTCGTCGGGGTCGCCGCGGGCGGGAGGTCACCGCGCAGGGCGAGGACGCCGAGGCCGTCGCGGTCCAGGAGTGAGGGGTACTCGATGCCGAACTGCTCCTCGAAGGCGAGGCCCTGGGCCGCGCCGTCGGAGGTGTTGATGCCGAGGAAGCGCACGCCGTCGGCCGCGGTCTCGGCCGAGATCTCCGCGAGGTCGGGCGCCTCCTCGCGGCAGGGGCCGCACGCCGCGAACCAGGTGTTGAGCACGACCGGCGACCCGCGCCACTCGGTGACGTCGACCCGCTCGCCGTCCAGCGTGGTGCCCGACAGCTCGACCGGCTCCCCGCGCTCCTGCGGCGCGAGCTGCACGACGCTGCCGTCGCCGGCCACGTAGCCCTGGTCGACCACCGAGGGCTGCGCCCCGCTCGTGCTGCACCCGGGGACTCCCGCGACCGCGACGGCCAGCAGCACCGCGCGCCCCGCGCGCCCACGGCTGCTGGTCCAGCTGGCTGCTCCCACGGCCTCCAGGGTTCCACACCCACCCTGGCAGGCGGCTGGGAGGCGGCGGGCTCCCCAAAGGGCGGCACCGGAGCCGGGCGGCTCCCCTCGCAAGCCCCTCAGGCCCCCGGGACGGGGTTCGCGCCGGGCAGCAGGTCGGCGGCCGGCTCGCGGTAGGTGACGCCCTCGAGCCGGTGGCCGACGTAGTGCAGGGAGGTCAGGCTCGCCAGCGCGCACTCGCGCCGGCGCGGGTCGTGGACGTAGCGGCGGCCCTCCGCGGCGAGCCGCGCCACCCAGATGGGCAGCTGGTGGCTGACGAGCAGGGCCTGGCGCCCCTCCACGCGCACCCGGGCCTCGTCGGCGGCGGCGTGCATCCGCGCGGCCTGCTCCGCGTAGGACTCGCCCCAGCTGGGCAGGAAGGGGTTGCGCAGCTTCCACCAGTGCTCGGGGCGCTGGAGCGCGCCGTCGCCGACGCCGACCGTGAGTCCCTGGAACTGGTTGCCCGCCTCGATCAGGCGCTCGTCCGTGGCGACCTCCAGGCCGAGGGCCTGCGCCGCCGGGCGCGCGGTCTCCTGGGCGCGCTCCAGCGGGGAGGCGACGACGAGGGCGATGTCGTGGCCGGACTCGACGAGGTGCTCGGCGACCCGGTCGGCCATGGCCCGGCCCCGCTCGGAGAGGTGGTAGCCCGGCAGGCGCCCGTAGAGGATCCCCTCGGGGTTGTGGACCTCGCCGTGGCGCAGCAGGTGCACCACCGTGCGCGCCCCGGGGTCCGGCAGTCGGGCGGCCTGGCGGTGCGCCGGCTGCTCCCGCTCCCGCGGGCCGGGTCGGTCAGCGGTGGAGGGGGGCTGCGCCATGGCGCCCATCCTGCCCGAGCCCGGCACCGGTCCTCCGGCCGCGTCCGGTCGTCAGGTCCGGCTAGGAGGGTCGGACGTGGCGCAGGTAGCGCTCGGGGGCGCCCAGGAAGGAGCGCCAGTGCCCGACGACGTCGAGCTCCTCCCAGGCGCGCTCGACGAGGCCGGCCTCGGACAGCTCGAGGACGCGGGCGCCCGGCAGCGCGGCGACCAGCGGCGAGTGCGTGGCGACGAGGACCTGAGCCCGGCCGGTGCTCACCTGGGCCGCGAGCACCCCGACGAGCGCGAGCTGGCCCGTGAACGACAGCGCCGACTCGGGCTCGTCGAGCAGGTAGAGGCCGGCGTCGTCGAAGTGGTCCTCGAGCACCGACAGGTAGGACTCGCCGTGCGACATCGAGAGCCGGTCGGGGCTGCCCTGCACCTGCTCGAGCAGCGCGCCGAACGTCGCGTGCATCGTCTCGGCGCGCAGGAAGTAGCCCCGCCGGGAGGCGCCCGCGCCGCGCACGAGCCGCAGCGAGCGGTGCAGCGGCGAGGCGTCCCGCGCGTGCTCGTCCGCCCAGTGCGCGGTGTTCGCGGTGCCGCCCTCGGCCGACAGCCCGAAGGCCCGCGCCACCGACTCGACGACGGTCGACTTCCCGGACCCGTTCTCGCCCACGAGGACGGTGGCCGGGCCGAGGTCGAGCCCCTCGTCGAGGAGCTGGCGCACCGGCGCGAGGGTCGCCGGCCACGAGCCGCGGTCGGCCGGCCGCTGGGGGTGCTCCTCGACCCGGCGCAGGGGCAGGCCCCACGGCGGCGGGCCGTCCCCCGCCCCGCCCCGCGACGTCCGCCGCCGCGCCACTCGCTCTCCCCCGCCCGTCCCTCGCCGACCCCTGGGTCAGGTCCCGGTCTGGCCGGACAGGCTGCTCTGCGCCCGCGCGGCCGCCGCGGCGGCTGCCGGGAGCGCCTCCAGGACCCGGCCGACCGCCTCGTCGTCGTGCGCCGCGGAGACGAACCAGGCCTCGAAGGCGCTGGGCGGCAGGTGGACGCCCGAGGAGAGCATCGACTGGAAGAAGGCGGCGTAGGCGCCCAGGTCCTGGCTGCGCGCCCCCGTGTAGTCGTGCACGGGGTCGGGGCCGAAGAAGACCGTGAACATCGAGCCGGCGCTCGAGACGGTGTGCGGCACCCCCGCGTCGGTCAGCGCCTGCGACGCCGCCGAGGACAGGCGGGCGGCCGTGGCGTCGAGGTGGGCGTACACCTGCGGCGTGCACCGCTGCAGGGTCGCGAGCCCCGCCGCCGTCGCCACCGGGTTCCCCGACAGCGTCCCCGCCTGGTAGACGGGCCCCTCCGGCGCCAGCTGCGCCATCACGTCGGCGCGGCCCCCGAACGCCGCGGCGGGGAAGCCGCCTCCCATGACCTTGCCGAAGGTCATCAGGTCGGGCGCCCCGGCGAAGACGTCGCCGCCGCTGTCCCCGTCCGCGCCCTGCGGCCCCTCGAGCCCGTACCAGCCGCCGGAGGAGACGCGGAACCCCGTCATGACCTCGTCGCTGACCAGGAGGGCGCCGTGCTGGCGCGTGAGCCGGCGCATGAGCGCCGTGAAGCCCGGGCGCGGGGCCACCACGCCCATGTTGCCCGCGGCCGCCTCGGTGACCAGCGCCGCCACCCGGTCGCCGTGCTCGGCGAAGACGGCCTCGAGCGCCTCCGGGTGGTTGTAGGGCACGACGAGCGTGTCCGCCGCGGCGGCGCCCGTGACACCGGGGGTGTCCGGCAGCGCGAAGGTCGCGAGGCCCGAGCCGGCCGCGGCCAGGAGCGCGTCGACGTGGCCGTGGTAGTGCCCGGCGAACTTCACGACGAGCGGGCGACCGGTGGCCCCGCGGGCGAGCCGGACGGCGCTCATGACGGCCTCGGTGCCCGAGCTGACGAGCCGCACCTGCTCGACCGGCTCGACCCTGCCGATGATCTCCTCCGCCAGCTCCACCTCCCGCGGGGTCGGCGTGCCGTAGGAGAAGCCCAGCGCAGCGGCTCTCGTCACGGCCTCGAGGACCTCGGGGTGGGCGTGGCCCAGGATCATCGGCCCCCACGAGCAGACGAGGTCGACGTACTCGCGCCCGTCGGCGTCGACGAGGTACGGCCCGCGGGCGGAGGTCATGAAGCGGGGGGTGCCGCCGACGGCGCGGAAGGCCCGGACCGGGGAGTTGACCCCGCCCGGGGTGACCGTGCGGGCCCTCGCGAAGAGGCGCTCGGAGGCCGGGGCCTCGGACGGGTAGGGCGGCCGGGGGGACGTCGAGGTGCCGGACGGGGAGGTGCTCATGGCGCCATCCTGCCGCCGGGGTGCGACAGGGGCCCGGCGCGGGTGCCTCAGCCGCGCAGGTTGGCCGCGATCTTCTCCAGAGCGCTGCCCAGGGCGTCGGCCTCCTCGGGCTCGAGCAGGTCGAACAGGCAGGCGCGGACGCTGGCCACGTGGGCGGGGGCGTGCCGCTCCAGCGCGCGGCGCCCCTCCTCGGTGACCACGCACAGGACGCCGCGGCCGTCGTCGGGGCTGGCCCGGCGCTCGACGAGGCCGCGGGCCTCCATCCGGCCGACGGTGTGGGTCAGGCGGCTGCGGGAGTGCACGAGGGCGTGCGCGAGCTCGGACATCCGCAGGGAGGCGTGCGGGGCCTCCGACAGGCGCACCAGCACCTCGTACTCCTGCAGCGGCACGTCGCCGTCCGCGTCGAGCACGGCGCCCAGGTGCTCCCACAGCCGCTGGGTGCCCTCGAGGTAGCTGCGCCACACCCGCTGCTCGCGGGCGTCCAGCCACGGCGAACCCGGCGTCGCGGCGAGCGGGGCCGGGGCCCCGTCGTCGTCGACACGTGCGGAGGTCATGAGGGTCACCGTATCCGGCGCTCGGGCCCAGGCCGCCCACGTCGCCCGGACGCGCGCCCGGGCACCCGTGCGCCGGGGGCCGCGCCCGCGGCGCGAGGGACCCCGAGGCGGGGGCCGCCGGCCCGGGTCACCCGCGCCGGAGCCATCGTGCGGCCTCGACCGCCCAGTAGGTCAGGACGGCGTCCGCGCCGGCCCGCTGCACCGACGCCAGGGTCTCGAGGATCGTGCGCTCCCGGTCGAGCCAGCCGCGGGCCGCCGCCGCCTCGACCATCGCGAGCTCGCCGGAGACCTGGTAGGCCCAGACGGGCACGTCGACGGCCTGCGCCACGTCGGAGAGCACGTCGAGGTAGGGCAGCGCCGGCTTGACCATCACGACGTCGGCGCCCTCCTCGACGTCCAGGCGCACCTCGCGCAGCGCCTCGCGCCGGTTGGCCGGGTCCTGCTGGTAGGCGCGGCGGTCGCCGACGAGCGTCGACTCGACGGCCTCGCGGAAGGGGCCGTAGAAGGCCGAGGCGTACTTCGCCGCGTACGCGAGGAGCACGACGTCGTCGCGCCCGGCCTCGTCCAGCGCGGCCCTCACGACGCCCACCTGGCCGTCCATCATCCCGGACAGGCCGAGCACGGTCGCCCCCGCGGCGGCCTGCGCCAGGGCCGTCGAGGTGTAGCGGGCGAGGGTCGCGTCGTTGTCGACCGTCCCCGCCCGCGGGCCGTCCTCCACGAGGACGCCGCAGTGGCCGTGGTCGGTGAACTCGTCCAGGCACAGGTCCGCCATGACGACGCACTCGTCCCCGACCGCGTCCGCGAGGTCGCGCAGGCCGAGGTTCAGGATGCCCTCGGGGTCGTCGGCGCCGCTGCCGCGGGCGTCGCGCTCGGCGGGGACGCCGAACAGCATCAGCCCGCCGACGCCCGCCTCGACGGCCTCGTGCGCGGCGTCGACCAGCGAGGCCCGCGAGTGCTGGACGACGCCGGGCAGGCTCGTGACCTCGCGCGGGGAGTCCAGCCCCTCCTTGACGAACATCGGCAGCACGAGCTGGCCGGGGTGCAGCCGCTGCTCGCGCACGAGGGAGCGCAGGGCCGGGGTGGCGCGCAGGCGGCGGGGCCGCTCGATCGGGAAGGGCACGACGGGTCCTCTCGGGAGCCGGTGCCCGGACCGCCCGCACGGGCGGTCCGGGCGCCGCGTGGTGGTGCTGCGGGTCAGCGCGCCCGGCGGCGGGCCGGGACGCGGCGCTCGCTGGGGCGCTGCAGGGGCTCGCCGGCCTCCGCCGCCGCCGCCGCGAGCGCCGCCCCGTGGTCGGCCAGGGCCGCCACGAGCGAGGCCGAGCTGGGCTCGGGCGCCAGCACGTCGACGCGCAGGCCGTGCTCGACCGCCGTCTGGGCGGTCGCCGGGCCGATGCACGCGACCACGGTGCTGGGGTTCGGCTTGCCGGCGATGCCGACGAGGTTGCGCACCGTGGAGGAGGACGTGAAGACCACGGCGTCGAAGGCGCCGTTCTTGATGGCGTCGCGGACCGGGGCCGCCGGCGGCGCGGCGCGCACCGTCCGGTACGCCGTGACGTCGTCGACCTCCCAGCCCAGCTCGGTGAGGCCGGCCACGAGGGTGTCGGTGGCGATGTCGGCCCGCGGCAGCAGCACCCTGTCGATGGGGTCGAGCACGTCGTCGTAGGCGGGCCAGTCGGCCAGCAGCCCCTTGGCGGACTCCTCGCCGCTGGGGACCAGGTCGGGCTCGATGCCCCACTCCCGCAGCGCCTGCGCCGTCACGCCGCCGACGGCAGCCACCTTCAGCCCGGCGAAGGCCCGGGCGTCGAGGCCGTACTCGGCGAACTTCTCGCGCACCGCGCGGACGGCGTTGGCCGACGTGAAGCCGATCCACTCGTAACGACCGGTCACCAGGCCCGTCACGGCCTTCTCCATCTGGTGCGGGGTCCGCGGCGGCTCGACGGAGATCGTGGGGACGACCTCGCCGACGGCGCCGGCCTCGGCGAGCAGCGACCCCATGCCCGCCGCCTGCGCCTGCGTGCGGGGGACGAGCACGCGCCAGCCGAACAGCGGCCGGTTCTCGTACCAGGAGGTGCGCTCGCGCAGCGCCACGCCCGGGCCGGTGACGGCGACGAGCGGGCTCGGCCAGGCGTCGTCCCCGCTGCCCTCGAGCAGGCCCGGGAGCTCGGCGAGCGTGGCCGTGGCGGTGCGCTGGGCCGTCGTCGTGCCCCCGGAGGTGACCGCGACGGCGGACGACGCGCTGCGGCCCGCCGCGACGAGGGCGCGCGCCGCCGCCGCCAGGCCCTCGCGGGAGCCCAAGAGCACGACGGTCTCGCGGGCCGCGACCAGGCCGGCGGCGTCGGGCGACTCGGCCGCCGTGTCGACGACGTGGACGCGGTCGACGCCGGCCGTGGTCACGGGCACGCCCGCGTAGACGGGCACCGCCACGGCCGGGGAGACGCCCGGCACGACCTCGAAGGGCACCGACGCGCGGGAGCACGCCAGCAGCTCCTCGGCCAGGCCCTCGAAGGTGGCCGCGTCGCCGGGGAGCACGCGCACGACGCGGCGCCCCGCGCGGGCGGCGCGGGTGATCAGGCGGGTGGTGGCGCGGGCCCGCGCCGAGGGCGTCGGGTCGCTGGCCTCCTGGACCTGCCGGGCGTCGAGCACCTCCACGTCCTCGGTCGCGAGGCTCCCGACGAGGGTGGCGCCGACGGGACCGTCGACGACGACGACCTCCGCCCGGGCCAGCAGGTCGGCGGCGCGCACGGTGAGCAGGCCCGGGTCCCCCGGGCCGGCGCCCACGAAGGCCACCGAGCCCAGGGGCGCCGGGGCGCGCCGCCGGGGGGCGGCGTCGGAGCCCTCCGGCGTCTCGCCGGGGGGCGCCGGCGCGGGGTCGGGGGCCACGACGAGGTCCACCTCGTCGAGGTGGTCGCGGGCGGGGCCCTCCCGGACCGGTTCGGACGACGGGGTGGCGGGGACGGAGGCGTCCTCCCCGCCGGGGGCGGGGCGCTGGTCGAGCTCGAGGCCGGTGCGCGCGGTCACGCTTCACTCTCCTGAGAGCTGGTCCGCCGCGCGGGCGCGGGAGGACCGGTCGGTGCGGTCACGGGAGACTCACGGCCGTCCTCGGGCGGCGCAGCCGGCGAGGGCTGCGCGGACGAGGTCGGGGAGCCGGCGGGAAGCAGGGCCGGGGACGGCGCCGGGGTCGACGCGGAGGGGTCGGCGGCGGCGGGCACGAGCCCGTCCGTCCCGGGTCTGGTGGGCTCGTGCCCGGAGTCCGGCGGGGCGCTGCCGGGCAGCGGGGGCTGCTGCTCGCGGCGCGCCGCGGCCGGCGAGGCCGGGCCGACGTCGACGAGGTCGGCGGCCCCCTCGGCCAGCAGCTCCGCGGCCAGGCGCCGCCCGAGGGCCAGCGGGTCGCCGTCGTCGCCGCGGGCGGAGCGGCGGAGCACGCGCGAGCCGTCGAGGGAGGCCGCGACGGCGTGCAGCACGAGCTCGCCGCCCCCCTCGCCGCCGTCGGTCCGCGCGAGCGCGCCGACGGGAGCGCTGCAGCCGGCCTCGAGGGCTCCCAGCAGGGCGCGCTCGGCGGTCGTGGCCGAGCGCGCGAGCGGGTCGTCCAGCGCGGCGCAGGCCGTCGCCGTCTCCAGGTCGTCGGCGCGGCACTCCAGCGCGAGGGCGCCCTGCGCCGGCGCGGGCAGCACCGCCTCGACGTCGAGGACGTCGGTGATCTCGTCCTCGCGCCCCAGCCGGCGCAGGCCCGCGGCGGCGAGGACGACGGCGTCCAGGCGCCCGGAGGTCACCATGCCGACGCGGGTGTCCACGTTGCCGCGCACGTCCACGACGTCCAGGCCCAGGCCGAGGGCGCGCAGCTGCGCGGCGCGCCGCGGCGACCCGGTGCCCACCCGCGCGCCGGGCGGCAGGTCCCCGAGGCCGGCGCCGCCGGCCGCGACGAGGACGTCGCGCGGGTCCTCCCGCGGCGGCACGGCCGCCAGCACCAGGCCGTCGGCCGCGGCCGTGGGCAGGTCCTTCATGGAGTGCACGGCCAGGTCGACCCGCCCGTCGAGCAGCGCCTCGCGCAGCGCCGTGACGAAGACCCCCGTCCCGCCGATCTGGCTCAGGGGGGCGCGGTCGACGTCGCCGCGCGTGGTGACCTCGACGAGGACGACGTCGCGACCGCTCGTCTCGCGCAGCCGCTGCGCGACGACCTCGGACTGGGCCCTGGCGAGGGCGCTGCGACGCGTGCCGAGCCGCAGCGGACCGCGGGCGCTCACGACCGGCCGCCCGCGTCGTCGGGACGGGGACGGCGGGGCGCGACCGCCGCGCCGGCGAGCAGGGCGCGCAGCGCGTCAGCGGCACCGCCGGCCGGAGCCCCGTCGCGCACCTCCGGCACCGCCCGCAGCGCCTCGCTCACGGCCTCGGGCGCCCGCGTGCCGGCCGGGTCGAGGTCGAACAGCTCGCGCACGGCCTTGACGTACGCGGGGCCGCTCGAGGCGTCGGCGGCGAGGTGCTTCATCCGCACCGTCGGGGTGTGCAGCAGCGTCGAGACGACGCGGTGCAGCGTCTGGGCGACCTCGGCCTCGACGCGGGCGTCGAGGTCCGGGCCGAGGCGGTGGCGCAGGCGCTCGAGCTCGGCGTCGGCGACCTCGCGGGCCTGGGTCCGCAGCGCGACGACGGTCGGCGCGACCGCCGCGGCCCGTCGTTCGGCGAGGTAGGCGGCGGACTCCTCGGCGACGATCGCCCGGGCGTCGCGCAGGTCCGCGGCGACGCCGGAGCCGGCGCCGCCGACCTCGGCGGCGAGCTGCGCGCCGAGCTCGGCGAGGCCCAGGACGACGACGCCCGGCAGGCGCCCCACCTCCGGGGCGACGTCGCGCGGCAGGGCGAGGTCCACGACGAGCTGGGGTGCGGCTGCGCCCGAGCCGCCGGGCGCACCCGCCCCGCGCAGCGCCCGCGCGGCGCCGACGGTGGCGGCGTCCACGACGTGGCCGACCGCGCCGGTGCAGGACAGGACGACGTCGGCGTCGGCGAGCGCCCGCTCGAGGCCGCCCGTCTCGCCGAGGGCGCCCCACCGGCCGCCGACCGCCTCGGCGAGGCGCTGCGCGCGGGCGGCGGTGCGGTTGAGCACGGTGAGGTCGCGCGCGCCGAGGCGGTGGGCCGTCGTCGCCGCGAGGGCGCTCATCGCCCCGGCGCCGACGACCAGCACTCGGGCGCCCGAGAGCGGCCCCACGACCTGGTCGGCGTGGGCGAGCCCGGCCTCCACCAGGGAGTGGCCGGCGTGGTCGAGGCCGGTCTCGGAGTGCGCGCGCTTGCCCACGCGCAGAGCGCGCTGCAGGAGGCCGTCCAGGACGCTGCCGACGCTGCCGTCCTCCTGGCCGCGGCGCATCGCCGAGCGCACCTGGCCGAGGACCTGGGACTCGCCGACGGCCATGGAGTCCAGGCCGCAGACGACCGTGAAGAGGTGCTCGACGGCGCGCTCGGCGTAGTGCACGTAGAGGTGGTCGGTCAGCTCGACCAGGGGCACGCCCGTCGCCTCGACGAGCGCGGCGGCGACGTCCGCCAGCCCGCCGTGGAAGCTGGCCACCTCGCTGTAGACCTCGAGCCGGTTGCACGTCGAGAGCACCACGGCCTCGGTGACGTCGTCGGCGGTGCAGGCCCCGACGGCCAGCGCCCGCGCGGCCCCGGCGTCGAGGGTGGCGCGCTCGAGCACCTCGAGCGGCGCGGTGCGGTGGGACAGGCCCACGACGAGGGCGGTCATCGGGACACCTCCACCCGGCGACGGGACGGACGGGAGGCGGGCCGGGCACCGGGCTGGGCCCCGCCGCGCGCGGCGGCGCGGCCGTGGTCCCCGGCCGGGTTCGGGTCGGGCAGCGCGGCGGCCCGCACGGCCTCGCCGACGATCTTGCGCTGCTCGTGGAACGCCAGGATCTGCAGCTCGCTGGCGAGGTCGACCTTGCGCACGTCCACTCCCTCGGGCACCGACAGCACGGCTGGTGCGAACGTCAGGACGCCCGTCACCCCGGCGGCGACGAGCTCGTCGCAGGCGCTCTGGGCGGCGGCCCCTGGCGTGGCGAGGACGCCGATGACCACGCCCTCCCTCCGGACGACCTCGGCGAGCTCGGACATGGGCAGGACGCGCAGGCCCGCCACCTCGCGACCGACCACGGCCGGGTCCGCGTCGAACAGGGCCGTGACCCCCATCCCCCGCTCGGCGAAGCCGCCGTAGCTGGCGAGCGCCCGGCCGAGGTTCCCCAGGCCCACGATGACGACGCGCCACTCCTGGGTCAGGCCGAGCTCGCGGGAGATGTGGGCGACGAGCGGGCTGACCTCGTACCCGACGCCGCGGACGCCGTAGGAGCCGAGGTGGCTGAGGTCCTTGCGCAGCTTCGCCGAGCCGACGCCGGCCTCGGCGGCGAGCTCCTCCGAGGACACCGTGGGGACCCCGCGCTCGGCCAGGGACGTGAGGGCCCGCAGGTACACGGGCAGCCGCCCCACCGTCGCCTCGGGGATCCCGCGCTCGCCGATCAGTCGCTGGGCGGCCGGCACCGCCTCCGCGACGTCGCGGCGGGGCTCGTCGGCGTGCTCGGCGACCGGGCCCGGGGTGTGCCCGGAGTGCTCTCGGGTGCTCACGGCGTCAGCCGGCTCCTTCGCGTGCGACGACGGGCGGGTTCGCGCGCGGGGCCATGGCGCTGCGGACGCCCCAGAGTAGGCACTTGTGAACGCATGCACAAAGTCGAGGCGGAGGGGTGTGCGGGCGCCGGCCGTCTCAGCGGGGCGGTCGGAGCAGGACCGCCTCCAGCCGCGCGGCGTCCACGTGGTAGACGGCGTGCTGGACGCCGTCCACGAGGACGACCGGCACGAGCTCGCCGTACTGCGCCGCCAGGGCGCCGGGCCGGCCGCCGGGCCCCTCCCCCGGCCCGGGGGCGTCCACGTCGACCTCGCGGACGCCGGCGCCGGTGCGGGAGGCGACGGCGCGGACGACCTCGCGCGCGTCCGCGCACAGGTGGCAGCCCGACCGCCCGTAGAGCACGACGCGCGGCTCCCCCGGCGCCGCGGCAGCCCCCGCACGCGCGGGGCTGCCGCTCGGCCCGCCGCGGCGCAGGCCCCGCAGGGCGCGGACGAGCGCCCTCCCGCCGGGCCCGCCCTGCCGCGCCGCCGTCACCGGAACACCGACCCGCGGTGCAGGAGCAGGTCGTGCAGGGTCTCCTGGATGGTCTCGCGCACCTGGTCGGCCAGGTCGAGGACCGCCGCCGGGTCGTCGGCGGTGCCGGCCGGGGCCAGGTCCGTGCGCACCGGCTCGCCGAGCTCGACGACCCACCGGCTCGGGAGGGGCACCAGCCCGAGGGGGCCGAGCAGCGGGAAGAAGGGCGTCACCGGCACGTAGGGCAGGCCGAGCAGGCGCGCCAGCGGCGCGATGTCCCCGATCTTGGGGTAGACCTCCTCGGCCCCGACGATGGCGCACGGCACGATCGGCACCCCGGCGCGCAGGGCCGACGCCACGAAGCCGCCCCGGCCGAAGCGCTGCAGCCGGTAGCGGTCGCGGAAGTGCTTGCCGACGCCCTTGTACCCCTCGGGCCAGACGCCGACCAGCTCGCCGTCGGCCAGCAGGCGCTCGGCGTCCGCCGGCGTCGCCAGGGTGATGCCCGCGCGTCGGGCGAGGTCCCCGAGCACGGGCGCGGCGAGCACGAGGTCGGCCGCGAGGACGCGCAGGTGGCGGCCGCCGGGGACGTCGTCGTGGACGGCCACCATCGTCATGAGGGCGTCGATCCCGATGGTGCCCGAGTGGTTGGCCACGAGCAGCGCGCCCGTCCCCCGGGGCACGCGCTCGCCGCCGCGGAGCTCGACGCGGAACCAGCGCCGGTACAGCGGGCGCAGCAGGTCGAGCAGGACCTCCTCGGTCAGCTCGCGGTCGAAGCCGAGCTCGTCGACCTCGTAGTCCCCCGTGACGCGCCGGCCCAGCACGTCGGCGGTGCGGCGGGCGCGCCGGCCCAGGTCGGCGGCGGGGCCCTCCGCCGCCGCGAGGACGCGCTCCGCGGCGCGCCGCGCCGCGCGGTCCACCACCCGGTGGGCCGCCCGCGCCCCGGCCCGCGCCCCGGCCAGCAGGTCGTCGGGGTCGGGCGGCGCGCCCGACGGCCCGGGGGCCGCCGCACCCGCGCCGCCCGCACCCCCCGGAACCCCGGGAGCGCCGTCGGCGGCCGCACCCGGCTCGGCGCCGGGCCTGCGCACCGGCACGACGACGCCGTCGCCCCGGCGCACCGCTCGCGTGCTGCCCATGTCCGTCCACTCCCTCGAGGTCGCGCCCAGTCTGCCCCCGCGCCCGCGCGGCGCGCGGCGCTCCTGGCGGCGCCGCCGTCAGCTCCGCGCGCGAGCGCGCCCGGCCCCGGCCGCGCGCAGCCGCCGCCAGGCGCCCGCCGCCCGCTCGGCGGCGGCGCGGCGCACCTCCGGCGAGAGCGGGCCGGCCAGACCTCGGCCGCGGGCGAGGTCCTCGACCGCGGCGCGGCTCGACCAGCGGGGCGCCAGGTGCAGGTCCTCGTGCATGCGGCGCGTGTCGACCACGCGTCCGGAGCGCAGCACGCGATCGGCGTCGGCGCCCCAGGGAACGTCCACCGCGCGCCCTCCCATCGTGCGGGCGGTGGGTCCGAGCAGGGTCGCCGGCACGGGCACCACCGCGCGGCCGCAGAGCGCCGCCGCCTGCGAGAGCGTCACGACGCCGTCGCCGGCCACGTTGACCACGCCCGCGACGTCCCCGCGGACGGCGAGCACCAGCGCCTCGACCGCGTCCTCGGCGTGGAGCACCTGCAGCCGCGGGTCGTGGCCCCACAGGCACGGCACGGCCGGGAGCTCGAGCCAGTTCCCCAGGGGCGTCCGCAGGCCCGGGCCGAGGACCTCGGCGAGGCGCAGCACGACCGTCTCCACGTCCTCGCGCCGGCGCGCCAGGGCCCGCAGCGCCGCCTCGACCTCGACGGCCGCCCGCTCGGGACCCCCCGAGGGAGCGGCCAGCTCCGACCCCTCGGTGCGCACGGACGGAGCCCGCGGGCTGGCGCCGTAGACGCCGGTGGTCGAGGCGAGCACGACGCGGCGCACGGAGGGGCAGCGCTGCACGGCCGAGAGCACGTGCAGGCCGGGCGGCGGCTGCCCGTCGCGGGCGGCCGCCCCGTCGGACAGCAGCGGGCCTCCGGGGAGCAGGGTGCAGTCCACGACGACGCGCACCCGCTCAGCCCCCAGGACGCGGCCCAGCGACGGGCCCCGCAGGTCCACCCGCACGCGGCGGGCGGCCCCGAGGTCCTCCGCCGCGGTGCGCTCGTCGAGCGCCAGCACGACGGGGGCGCGACGCCCCGGGGACGCGGCGCCCTCGCCGGCGGCCAGCCGGCGCACGAGCGCCGCGGCCAGCGGGTGCGCAGCCCCGGTGACGGCGACGACCTCGCGGTCCTCCCCCCCGGCACCCGGCGCGGCGTCCGGGCCGGGATCCCTCACCGCCGTCCCCTCAGCGCCCACCGGCGGAGCACCGCCGGTGGGCGGCCCGCGCGCCGCGGGAAGCACGACGCCCGCCACCGCGGGGCGGGGCGGGCGTCGTCGCGCAGGCGGCGGGCATCGCGCGCGGGGGCGCGAGCACCGGGACGCCGCCTGCGGGGGGTCACTTCTTGTTGCGGCGCTGGTGGCGCGTCTTGCGCAGGAGCTTGCGGTGCTTCTTCTTCGCCATCCGCTTGCGGCGCTTCTTGATGACCGAACCCATGGGGCCTGCCTGTCGTCTCGGTGCTGCGACCGCGCCCGGTGCTGGCCGGCGCGGTCCTGGTCTGCCCGGAAGCCTACCCGTGCACCCGGGTCCGGGGCGCGGGCCGGCGGCGCGGGGCCCTCCCCCGGGCTCGCTGCCGCGGCCCCGCAGGCCGGGGACGGGCGGGCCGGGGACGGGTGGGCCGGACCTCGCCGGGCCGGGGCGCTCAGGCGCCGCTGACGCGCCGCTGCTCGTCGGCCGGCGCCGCCGCCGTCCCGGACCTCGGGACCGCCGTCGGGACCGTCCGGGCCGCGGCGAGGAAGGCGGTGGCCGCCCCCTCCGGCACGCGGTAGCTGCGCCCGACGCGCACCGCGGGGAGCTCCCCGGAGTGCACGAGGCGGTAGACGGTCATGCGGGACACGCGCAGGGCGTCGGCCACCTCGGCCACGGTGAGGAGCCTGCCGTCGGTCAGCCCTCGCGCGCCGGCCGGCCCGTCCTCGCCGGCGCGCGCGTCGTCACCCGCTCCTCGCCCGTCCGTCGGCACGTCGGCCCCCTCCTCCTGGCGGCGGCCGACCGGCCGCCTCGTCGGGCGCCTGCGGCCCGAGCGCTGACGACCCTAGGGGACCCGGGGCGCCCACGTCAGCGACGCAGCCCCCGACCACCGGGACGGCGGCGCGCCCGCGCCCCGGCCCGCGGCGTCAGTCGAACCAGGGGTCCAGGCCCTGGGAGGGGAAGACGGCGCTGCGCGTGGCCAGGACCGCCCGGTCGACGGCGTCCTCGGGGTCGTGGCCGCCCGACCACGGCCGGTACCACGGCGGGCGGTCCTCGCACCGCCCGTCGGGGCCGGCGTCCCCCATGAGCAGCGGCGCCTCGCGCCGGTACGTGCGCCGGACGTGCTCGCGCCACGGCTCGGGGACGGGCGTCGAGGGGCGGATCGGGGCGTGCGCCGCGATGGCGACGACGTGGGACCACGTGCGCGGCACGACGTCGACCACCGCGTACCCGCCGCCGCCCGTGGCCAGCCACCGGCCGTCGCAGACCTCGTGGCTGAGCTCGTGCAGGCTGTCGGCCGCGGCGCGCTGGGCGTCCACGGAGACGGCGAGGTCGGCCAGCGGGTCGAGCTGGTGGCTGTCGCACCCGTGCTGGGTGACCAGGACGTCCGGGGCGAAGGCCCGCACCAGCGGGTGCGCGACGGCGTGCAGCGCCCGCAGCCAGGCGGCGTCCCCCGTGCCGGGCGGCAGGGCGATGTTCGCCGCCGTCCCCTCGGCCCCGGGCCCGCCGACCTCGTCGGGGAAGCCCGTGCCCGGGAAGAGCGTCCGCCCGCTCTGGTGCATCGAGACCGTCAGGACGCGCGGGTCGTCCCAGAAGGCGGTCTGCACCCCGTCACCGTGGTGCACGTCGACGTCGACGTAGGCCACGCGGCGCGCGCCGGCGTCCAGCAGCCGGCGGATGGCCGCGGCCACGTCGTTGTAGACGCAGAAGCCGCTGGCGCGCCCCGCCATCGCGTGGTGCAGGCCCCCGGTGAAGTTCACGGCGTGCGAGACGTCGCCGCGCCACAGGTCGTCGGCGCAGTCGACGCTGGCCGCGAGGATGCGCGCGCTCGCCTCGTGCATGCCGGCGAAGGCGGGGTCGTCCTCGGTGCCCAGGCCGCGCTCGACGTCGGCCCGCCGGGGGTCCTCCGAGACGCGGCGCACCGCCGCGACGTACTCGGGCAGGTGGACGGTGTGCAGCAGGGCGTCGTCGGCGACGTCCGCACCGCGCACGTCCACCCCCGGGCGGTCCAGGACGCCCAGCTCGGACAGCAGCCGCACGGTCAGCTCCAGGCGCACCGGGCTCATCGGGTGGTCCGGGCCGAAGTCGTACGCCGTGAAGGCGGGGTCCCACACGACCCGGGTGCTGCTGGTCATGCGGCGACGCTAGCGTCCCCCTTGCGCCCGGCCGGTCCGGGCGCGCTGCCGGCGGCCGCCGGCGGCCCGGCCGCACGCGGGTCGCGGCCGGGAGCCCGCACCGGCGGGCCGGAACCCGACCCGGCCAGGGGAGGACGCGCGGTGGACCTGGAGACCCCTCCGACGGCGCGGGGCGCCTCCCGCGGGGGCCTCGCGGGGCTCCTGCGCCGGTCCCCCGCCCGGCTCGCGGTCCTCGCGTTCGTCTCGGTCATCGCCGTCTTCACCGCGCTCCTGAGCCTGCCGGGGGCCACCAGCGCCGGGACGCGGGCGCCGTTGGTCGACGCCGCCTTCACCGCCGTCTCCGCGGTCTGCGTCACGGGGCTCGTCGTCGTCGACACCGCCACGTACTGGTCCGACCTCGGCGAGGCGATCATCCTGGTGGGCATCGCCGTCGGCGGGTTCGGCGTCCTCGTGCTGGCCAGCCTGCTCGGGCTGCTGGTCTCTCGGCGGCTCGGCCTCTCGCAGCGGCTGCTCGCCCAGAGCGAGACCAAGGCGCTGCGCCTCGGCGAGGTCGGCGTGCTCGTGCGCACGGTCATCCTCGCCTCGCTGGCCGTCGAGGCCGTCCTGGCGCTCGTGCTGCTGCCCCGCTTCCTCATCGCCGGGGAGAACCTGCCCAGCGCCGCCTGGCACGCCGTCTTCTACGGCGTCTCCTCCTTCAACAACGCCGGCTTCGTGTCCCACCCCGGCGGGCTGCCGTCCCTCGGGGGCGCCTCCCCCGCCGGCGACTGGTGGCTGTGCGTGCCGATCATGGTCGGCGTCGTCCTCGGGAGCCTGGGCTTCCCGGTGCTGCTCGTCCTGCGCGACCGCTGGCGCCACCCGCACCGGTGGGGGCTGCACGCCCACATGACGCTCGCCGCCACGGGCGTCCTGCTCGTCCTCGGCGCCGTGGTCATCGGGGCGATGGAGTGGGGCAACCCGCGGACGCTCGGGGGGCTGCCCCTGGCCGACCGCCTGCTCGCGACGGGCTTCGCCTCGGTGATGCCCCGTTCCGGCGGCTTCACCACGGTGGACCTGGCGGAGATGTCCACGGCCACCTGGCTCGTCCAGGACGCGCTGATGTTCGTCGGCGGCGGCAGCGCCTCCACGGCCGGCGGCATCCGCGTCACGACGTTGGCCGTCCTGGTCCTGGCCGTCGTCGCCGAGGCCCGCGGCGACCGCGACGCGGAGGCCTTCGGCCGCCGGGTCCCCCAGGGCTCGCTGCGCCTGGCCGTCGCCGTCGGCCTCGTGGGCACGACGACGGTGCTCGTCGGGACGGTCGCCATGCTGGCGATCACCGGGGAGAGCCTCGACGTCGTGCTCTTCGAGGTCATCTCGGCCTTCGCCACCGTCGGCCTGAGCGTCGGCGGCACGCAGGACCTGCCCGACGCCGGCAAGTGGGTGCTGTCCGTGCTCATGGTCGTCGGCCGCACGGGCACCATGACCCTGGCCGCCGCCCTCGCCCTGCGCGAGAGCGGCCGGCTGTTCCGTCTCCCGGAGGAGAGGCCCATCGTTGGCTGACAGGACACGCGACGACGCCGTGCTCGTCATCGGGCTCGGGCGCTTCGGCAGCGCCATGGCCGCCGCCCTCGACCGCATGGGGCACGACGTGCTCGCCGTCGAGCGCGACCCCAAGCTCGTCCAGGAGTGGTCCGGGCGCCTCACGCACGTCGTGGAGGCCGACGCGACGAACGGCGACGCGCTGGCCCAGCTCGGCGCCCAGGACTTCGGGGTGGCCGTCGTGGGCATCGGCACCTCGCTCGAGGCGAGCGTCCTGACGGCGTCCACGCTGGTGGACATGGGCGTGCCGCAGATCTGGGCCAAGGCGATCACGCCCTCGCACGGGCGCATCCTCACCCGGCTCGGCGCCCACCACGTGGTCTACCCCGAGGCGGACGCCGGCGAGCGCGTCGCGCACCTCGTGGGGGGCCGGCTGCTCGACTTCATCGAGTTCGACGACGGCTTCGCCATCGTCAAGATGCGCCCGCCGCGGGAGTGCCAGGGCTTCACCCTCGGCCAGAGCAAGGTGCGCGAGAAGTACGGCGTGACGATCGTCGGCGTGAAGTCGCCGGGCGAGGACTTCCACTACGCCCAGCCGGACACCCGGGTGCGCGAGCGCGACGTCCTCATCGTCTCGGGCCGCACGAGCCTGATCGAGAAGTTCGCGGGGCGGCCGTGAGCGGCGACGCCGCCGTCGAGCGCGAGCTCGGCTACATCGCCATGCGCCTGCACGTCCTGGACGCCCTGGCCCTCGCCGTCGAGCGCCGGGCCGAGCTCGTCGACCTCGTCGCCGAGGCCGCCGACGTCGGCGCGGCGGCGGCCGCCCTGGGCGCCTGGGGCCTCGACGACGCCCAGGCCCGGGCGGTCCTCGACCTGCAGGTCCGCCGCCTCGCCGGCCGCGAGCGCGAGCGCCTGGCCGCCGAGCGCGACCGGCTGCTCGCCCGTCGCGCCGAGCTCGGGGGCTGAGGCCGCCCGCCCCGCTCCTCGGCCCGGCTCAGGCGAGCTCGCCGGCCCGGTCCCGGGCAGCCTCGACGGCGGCCAGCAGGGCCGCGCGCACGCCGCGCTCGTCGAGCTGGCGCAGGCCGGCGGCCGTGGTGCCCCCGGGCGAGGTGACGCGCTCGCGCAGCAGCGCGGGGTGCTCGCCCGTCTCGGCCAGCAGCGCCGCCGTCCCGGCGAGCGTCCCCGTGGCCAACCGGGCCGCGGTCGGCCGCGGCAGGCCGGCGTGCACGCCCGCCTCGACGAGCGCCTCCAGCACGTGGAGCACGTAGGCCGGACCGGACCCCGAGACGGCGGTGGCGGCGTCCTGCTGGGCCTCCGGCAGGTGCACCACCTCCCCTGCGCCGGAGAGGAGCTCGGAGACCAGGGCCAGCTGCTCCTCCCCCGCGCCCGGGCCCGCGGAGACGGCCGTGGTGCCGGCGCCGACGAGTGCGGGCGTGTTCGGCATCGCCCGCACCACCGCGACCCCCTCGGGCAGCGCCGCGGCCAGGCGCGCCGTCGTCACGCCGGCGGCGACGGAGACGACGAGCGCCCCCGGGCGCACAGAGGGTGCCGCCCCTTCCAGCAGGTCGTCGAGCTGCTGCGGCTTGACCGCGACCACGAGCACGTCCCGGGCGGCGCCCTCGGCCAGCGGGACAGAGCGCACGCCGTACCGGTCGGCGAGCTCGGCGGCCCGCTCGTCGCGGCGCACCACCGCCACCACGTCCTGCGGGGACCAGCCCGAGCGCAGGACGCCGGCGAGCACCGCCTCGCCCATGGTGCCGACGCCCAGGAGGGCGACGGAGGGGCGTCCGCCCCGCGCGGGGGCGCCCCGGGAGGCCTCGTCGGCGGGCTGCGGCTGCTCGGCGCTCATGGACTCGACCCTAGGAGCACCGCGCACGAGGACGGCGTGCGGTTCCTGGCCTCTCGTGACAGCGCCGCGCGGGCCGCAGCTGGGTGACGACCGACCCCCCGCAGCCCAGCGCGCAGGCGAGCCGCCGCGCCGAGACCCGCGACGTCCCCCGGGGCCGGGCGTCGACCCGCCCTCGACCTGGCCGGCCGCGTGCACCGCGAGTGGGCCATCGGCATGGCCCGCGACGAGCGCTGGGCGCGCGTGGGCACCGCCATCACCGACCCCGACGAGGTCCGCCGCCGGCTCGAGAGATACCGCCTGAGCAACCGCTCGATCACCTCCCACGTCATCGAGCGCACGACCACCCCGCGTGAGCAGCTCGTCGACGAGGAGGCACTCCTCCACCCCCTGAGCACCGTTCGCTCGAGGACGACACCGAGCCGGCGCCCGGCGGTAGGCGGTCAGCGGGAGCGGGCGGCGACCAGCGCGGCGAGCTCCCGGTCGGGACTGACGTGCCGCGTCAGCAGCGGTCCCAGCGGCACGGTGGACAGGCGCAACGACAGATGCAGCAGCTCCTGCGCGCCAGGGGCGCTCGGGCCGGCGAGGTGGACGAGCTCGGTCATCACGCCGACCACGCTGCGGTTGGCCGTCGGCGCCAGGCGCGCCGGGGACATGGCGGCGTGCTCGGCCTCGACGACGTCGCCGGGCACGTGGTGGGCGCCCAGCACCGCGGCGAGGGCGTCGGGAAGGCGCTCGAGCAGCGTCCTGGCCGGTGCGAGCGGTAGGACCGCGGGCAGCAGGGTGGCCTCGTCGACGAGCAGCGCGGCGGGGCGCCGCCAGCGCAGGACGGTGGCGTACCAGGGCCCCAGCAGGGTCGTGCTCGCCTCCTCGGGACCGGGCGCAGGGCCGGGGACCCGGCGGCGCAGCTCGGCCGTGCCGTGGACGACGATCACCGCAACGTCATGGTGCGCGCGGCGTTGGCCAGGTGGTAGGCGTTGGCCTGGCGCTGCAGGTCGTCGACCTCGCGGTCCAGGGCGCGCAGGCTGTGCGCCCGCAGGTCCAGCAGCTGGTCGACCAGCCGCTCGGGGTCGCCCTGACGCTGGGCGAGCTCAAGGCCGCGGCCGAGCCACTCCACGGCCTGCTCGTGCTCACCGCCGTGGTGCTTCTCCATCCCCACGTGGTTGTACAGCCAGACATCCTCAGGGGTGTCGGCGTGGACCTGCGCCCAGATGGCGTCAGCCTGCTCGCGGCGCCCGGCCCGGTAGTTGGTCTCGGCGAGCACGCACCGCGGGTCGGGCTCACCGGCGAGGCCCTCGTCGATGGCCTCCTGCGCAGCCACCAGCGCCTCGTCCGTGCACCCGAGCTCGGCGAGGGCGCGGGACAGCTCCTCGAGCAGCTCGGGCAGGTCGAACCAGTCCAGCCGCCGGCCCTTCGGGGAGCGGGCGAAGACGACCGCGTCGCCGGAAGCGGCGGCGCGTGGCGGCCGGCGCGTCGCGGGCCTGGCCCGTCCGGTGCTCGAGCCGTTCGGCCCGCTGCCGCGTGTCCTGCTCAGACCTGAGCCGGACCTGCTCCTTGCTCACCGTCGACGACGTCCGCCTGCTCACCGGACCATCGTGGCTCACCGCCACGCTGGTCATCGGGAACGACCTCCTCGACCCGCACCTGCTGCCCGCCCCCGACGACACCACTCCCCCACCCCCGTCCCACTCGGGATGGACGTGCGGAACGCGCGCGATCGCTTCATGCGGAGCCGGACGCCGAAACCCATGCTCGTTGGAGGAGCTGGTAGTCGGTGATGAGGATGCCTTCGTCTTCGATCACCTGGCGGGCCAGTGAGGAGACCAGGAAGGCGTAGTCGGAGCGACGCACCGCCCAGCCGAGATCCGCCTCCGCTGAGGTCTCCTCGCCCCTTGCGGGGTGCACCGCCCACTCACTCAGCCCGACCGGCAGGTCGCGCAGCATCCGGGCGTAGCGCTGCGCCTTGCCGTCCACGTCCAGGGCGAAGCTGTCCACGAAGTCGTGGTCGACGACGGGCAGGCCGCGCCCTCGTGCCACCTGCCGTCCTTGCTCCAGCCATACCCGGGCGGCCAGCCCATGGTCGTGCGCCAGTCCCATCGTCAGGTCCAGGATGTCGGGGCGTCCACCGTCGGCCATCACGTGCCAGTCCAGGTGGGTGGGACTCAGACCGCTGCGGGCCACGACGTCGATCTGGGCCCGCAGCTCCTTCTCGACGTCCTCGATGCGCGCCTGCACCAGCAGCTGAGGGACGGCCGCGCTGGTCCTCAGCAGCCCGTCTGCGTCCACGAGGGAGGGGACAGTGCGTGGCGGGCTGATCGGGGCCCAGCGGTGGGCCGGGCCGTCTCGGGTCAGGGTCAGATGGATGCCGAAGGGCACGTCGTCAGAGCGGTGGAGAAGCTGCATCGCCTGTGTCGCTGCCGGGCAGGGGACCATGAGGCTGGTCGAGCTGGTCACCCCCTCGGTCACGGCCTGCAGGACGGCCGCGTTGACCGAGGGGTGCATGCCCAGGTCGTCGCAGTTGACGATGAGGACGCGGGCGTCAGGAGCGAAGCCCAGTAGTTCGCCCGACGAGCACTCCACCGCGCCGCGGACGGCGCCTGGCCGGTCTTCGGTCACTGCCTCATCGTGGCGAGCCCGTCAACGAGATTGCTCGTCACCGCCCGTACGGCCACCGCGGGGAAGTCCGCACGCCGGTTGCTCCTCCCGTAGGACGACCACGTGCCGGCGCAACTGCCGGCGCAGGTCCCGCCACGCACCTGCTCGGTGAGGAGGCCGAAGCCTTCTCCAAGGGATCGTCATCCGTGGCGCAGAGGTGACAGCCACACCGCCAGTCCGTGCCGCTGCGCGCACCGGGCGGCCACCTCCAGCCGCTCCAGGTCCCGTCCGATGGTGCGGACCGCAGTGCAGTGCAGGTCCGCGGCGAGGACCCGCATGTCGCGCTCGACCGCTGCGGCATCGAAGACCGGACGGGACTCACGCCCCGGGAACGGCACGACCCCGACGTCATAGACCACCCCGCGCACCCGCAGACCCGCACCGACCACGTGAGCCATCCCGTCCTGCTGTGACTGCCCTGGCACGTCGGTGCCCTCCTCTGGTGACCTGGCGGCCCAGGACGGCCCGACCCACCCCCCGACGCCACCAGCACAGACGCCCTACTCAAGACGACCACGCCCCCGCGCGTGACCCCCTTCTTCTCCCCCGCTGGTACTGAGTGCACCCGACATGATCGAGCGGTTCGCTCAGGCATCCGACCAGTGCCTTGCGTGAGCGGGCTGGCGGTCACGGGTCGAGGGGTAGGTCCTGCCCGGCCAGGACGTTGGCGCCGCCGGCGACGGCGGCCTCGTCGACGTCGCCCAGGGACCACAGCAGGGCCAGCCGCTCAGCGTCCTCGGTGTCGTACCCGGCCCCGTA
>Ga0210040_10001763_pt1 | contig 31943 bp, 33 predicted proteins | sample CryGeyCG12114_NA_FD_185462 | JGI IMG/M metagenome (GOLD analysis project Ga0210040, IMG submission 185462) | Groundwater microbial communities from aquifer - Crystal Geyser CG19_WC_8/21/14_NA (SPAdes) (version 2) | ecosystem: Environmental > Aquatic > Deep subsurface > Groundwater | place: USA...
ATTCGACATTCACAGGAAGTACAGCGGGGAAGACGTCCTTGGCTTTGGCTATGGACCGCATAGGTGTCTGGGTGAAGCTCTGAGTAGGGCGGAGCTTGAAGCTGTGTTTGCGACGTTGTTTCAGAAGGCGCCTGAGCTGAAGCTGGCGGTGAAGTTTGAGGCGCTGGAGTTCTCGGATCCGAAACAGAATGCTGGGGTGACGAAGTTGCCCGTCACGTTGTAGGAGTGGAGAGCTAGCCCGTATAAAGGACGACGTGCCTGATGTGCCCCGGGCTGCAGTAGGATTCTCATGCTTACGACGACAAACGTGGGGGCGCATCAACAATTGACGCTAGCGAAGTAAATCACAAGTCTCTGCACACCAAGATAACCACCGATGAGTGGATCATGGAGTCTCCTGTGCTAGAATGCCCTAATACCGCTGCGACCCTGTTAACGAAGACATGGTACGTGATGTATAGATTCGCCATTACACTTTCGATCTCTGTCAGAGTCTACAATAGGCTTAGCGTGAGGTGATTTATGCAATCAGTTCAATTCAGTTCAGTGCCTATGGTTAGCAATGCACCAGTGTACACCGAGCACTGAAGCAGGCTGGTGGATGGGGGGGTTCCAAACTTGGGGTTTAACTGCGGCTCGGCGACGGACTTAAACCCCAAGTTTGGAATGCCCCCATCCACCAGGCCTATGGGCAGCGGACTGCTTGCCAATCCATTCCAATCTGCTACTTCTGATAAGGTAAAGAGAGCCGTATTCTCATGACCAGTATGTGGTTGTCACGAAAGGTGGCTAAGGTTGTAGTAGACGTTCCCCTGCACCACCGACGCTCTTCCTCCAATTGTCGATGAACCATAGCCTTGGGCGGTCGGCATAGCCGGGTTGGAAGTAACTACTGTCGTTGTTCTGTCAGTTGCCTGATACGTGTGCAAATGGGCACTTGCCCGCCAGCATGATCTTACCGGGTGTAGCAGCTCCTTCTTTGTTCCGTCGTTTCATCTCAGCATCCAGTTGCTCAATGTGGGCCCTGATGTCATCGCTGCTCGCCTGAGGTTCAACTTGCCACATAGTTGCTCTCGGTCTTTTGGTGCGCCATCTTCCCATTCGCGAATCTTGGCGCAACCTGGCATGCACATGGCAAGATAGTACGAAAGGCTGACCATCATGACGGAGAGCCATACCGCCGTGAAATGGACCGCAGTCTCCCACCTGTGGGCTGTGTGAATGTGACTCGAAGGTCCATTTCGCGGCCGTGACTGGACCAGCATCATTACCTGGATCTGCTCGAAAAGTCCACGATCGCTGTATAGACTTTCCTACAGTCTCTGGGAAGTCATCGATTTCGCCGCCGCCAACAGCTGTTTCACTAGACAGCTGATGGTTGAGGCCTCGACTGTCCGTGCTAGAGCAGGGTTGTCCCGCCACGAAACTTGGCGCAGGGGCGACCAGATGCCATACAGGTGATGGCAGTGTCCCGCTGGAGTTCGTCGTACCACTCGCCAATGCTGAATTGGTTACGAGAGAGATCTGAAGCTCGAAGCTCTTGAGTTTAAGGCCGATTGGTTCTTTAGCCTTCATGCTCAAATGCATGACCGCGGCTTCGTCTTGGCCATGTCGTCCCCAGATTCTTCCTTCTGGCGTGAGCAGGCATGTCACACTGACTTTCCCTGGCTGCGGTTCCACAAGGTTGAGTAGAGGGCTGGTACCTAAGATGTCTCGAGGCTGTCCAGCAGGCACTCCAACTCTATTGCGATCGCTGTGTCTTCCTTTGTGGCGCAACATGTCCTACGCTTTCGCGAGGCCTACACATCCGGTCTAAAGATTCGGATCAAACTTCAAGCTCGAGGTACAGCATACAATCTGATCATCCAACCGCTTTCAGAAGCGAGCTACTATTGGTCGACCATGCAGGTACAATTACCCCGCTCAAGGTGGCAGCTGGAGCTTCAGCCTAGTCACTGGTCGTTTGTCACAACAGCGGGAGTCTGATGTAATAGCATCATTACGTCCTATTCTGACTGTCGCTCTGCTGGTGGCTGTTGGGCGTAGATTGTTGCGAGCATCGACAACACTTCCACTTGGAGTTCGATGTCGTAGCTGTCATAGCCGGCTTCGGCCATGGCAGATACCGGAGGAACTCCTAGTCGGGTCATATTCGACATGGAACTCGAGTTGGAGGAAGATGTCGACGCTTATCTGGAAGATTTTGTCTTTTTCGCACGATTGGGCTTGAAGAGAAGAGCACGCCAACTGGCTGAGAACGTTCTATGGCGACATATCGACTTCTTTCCGGTCTTCGCCGAGATTTGTGCCTTCTACATCGTGTGCCACGATCGTTGGGCCGTTCTGGAATTAATCACGGACCTTGCAGCAAATAGTATTGTGTTCTCCGAGCCCGACGAAAAGGATTTTGTGCGAATGGCAGCATTATTTGCCCGAGGGCGGCTGAGAGATTCTGCGACCGCGCACGACCAAATGAAGACTGGTCCAGAAAGGAGAGGCCAGGCGACACCTAGAGCGCTGGAAAGCGACCTTCTCCTACTGCACGACGTCAACTACAGCTCTACAATCCAGGTCAGTCCCCTAGGTCCAAACCAAAAGAGCCGAGTTGTGCTTACTTGCAGTTTTACAGCTTCAGAACATAGAGCTACGCTTTTGGGAGAGTCTGTTCGAAGAGCAAGAGGGGCACCGCGTAACAGTCTGGATCGCACTCGCTGTCAATCATCTCAAACAACTGGTCGCTCAGAGCTTGACACGAGAAGCTGCCGAGATATTCCATTGTATATGCATCTATCTGCGTGAAACGGACGAGACTTACGACATCTGGGCGCTGTATGACAGCAGCTTTCAACATTCTGCTTGGGTGCAAGCATGTTCCACACCTCCTGAAAGCATGTCTCACACGGCTGACCAGGTCAAAGATGGCCTTCTGATAAGATTGAAGGTGAAAGTCGGTCTATTTCTCGCGTCCGCTCAGGCTGTGCCTTTGCTACCCATGGACTCTTCTACGTTGCTGCAGGAAATCCAAAGCTTGGTACACACACTGATTCGGGCTGAATTTGGGGTCTTACAAACGGATGTTGTGTCTAAGATGTTGACGGAAATCGAGAAATTCCATGGCGTCGCCGAGCCTCCTACTTATGCTCTCACCTTCGAAGACGGCTCAGTGGCGAGTCGTATGTCATCACTTGTCGACAGCTCAGCAACGAGTTATGCACCATCGATATTCGACCACGCAAGGTCAGCATTGCGGCCTGCCGGCTCAAGTGATATCAGCTCAATGTCAGGCTTCGAGACTTTCCGAGGGATGGCAAACTGGAACCCTTTGCGACCTCTTATAAGACAAAGCAGGATTCCAACAATGCCGCTGCAGAGTAAAGCAAGAGCAAACCTTTTCATGCCAGCAGATACCGCATCGCGAAGTGCATCGCGATCAAGCAAACTCGAGGAAACGGTTGCTGAAGACAATGCAGATAAGTAGCTGTAGAATTAAGCGATTTCTTGGGATGGAGAGTGCGTCAACGGGTGATAGAGCCGAAGATACTTTAGACCTGTCTATGTGGCGTACGCCTCAAAATGCATCCAGGTTACGCAGATCAGGGTTCTTCAAGCCGGGCAAAGTCTTCGCAGTCGCAGTCTTGGGGCGGGGACCAGCTGGTCAAACGACAGGTTCGACAACGGACGCTGTTAATGGACCTTTGGGAGAGAACACCTACGTACACATTCGGCGGATGGTAGTGATTAGAAGTGGGCACGGATACTGTTGGTGCATCACGATCAGCACTTATGATGGTCGTGGTCTCTTCAAGGCCGGTTTCACACAGACCGATGTAGATGCCCATGCCATCATATATGACAGCAAAAAGCAACCAGTGTGTCTCAAACTTGGTGCACTGGTCGAGCCTCAATCAACAAAGCGTCCTATAGCTGTAGAGATGACAGACTTGCAAGACACTATTGATCCATCCAGCCGTCTCCACCTGGGCAGGCCTTTCACGGTCGAGCACAACAGCAAGGTCAAAGAAGTAGGCAAAGTCGTCGACAAGGATCTAAAGACTCTCATTGCATATGTCAAAAACGAATTGGGGATATGATTTGGTGCGGTGAGCAGAGACCCATCACTTTTGACATCAAAATCCCAGGGACTTCGCGCTCTCCATCGAAAGGCCTGTCTGTTCTAGTGTTTGATACTCGTGGATATATCGCCCTATGTGGTACTCTTGCAGGTAAAGACGTTCCCTTAGGGGGTATGCAGAGATACACAAACAATTCGAGGCCAAGTTATGAATACGGTGTCTGATGGGCGCTCAGTGGCTTACAGTATCGGTGTCAGTCACTCTCGATGATGGCTCTGTGTAGCCATTGCTTAAGAAAGTGTCACGAATGCCAAGGTACCAAAGCTCGACTCAAGCCAAGGAACCGGATGAAGGGCAGCATACTAGCATGCAAGGGAGAGTCAGGTAGGCCGTTCACGCAAGATGTACCAAACGTTCTCGAAAGTATTGCTGCTAATTTTGAGACCATCATCCACTAAACTGACACAGAAGTAGCATTCATTGGGAGATGTATACGGTATCTTCAGGAATCTTAAGCCACAACAGCGAGCTGCATAGCGCCCACAACGTCATGAAGCCAACACCACATCAAAGTGCCCCACCATAGAGGACCGAAGAGACATCTATCAGCTCGATCAAATCCCAGCAGATTGACATGCTTCAACGGCTACAGTATGCAGAGGCCAAGTAGCGGACAGCTGGGTACCGACGTAACTGACGCTTTTGCCTCTTCCACATGTCGTAAGCAAAAATGGAGGGGTGACCAGCGAAGAGGGCATGACAAGGCAGTGCGTGTGCATCATCAGAAATAACTTCGTGCAGAAACACAGCGGTCTGACGCGAGCAAATGCTTTTCAATCCACAGTACTTGCCGAACATACAGTGAAAGAAGCATATGGAGGCCCCTTCTCATCCGACAACACCATCGTGAGTAGCGCAGGCCATTCCTCAGTAGCTCCAAAGCACGCCCATGAGAGCGTGAGTCCTCTTCGATAGTAGTGCCGCCTCCACAAAAGCCTATCCCCTTCAGCCCGACCTCTACTACCGCTGCCTCTGTGTCGAATGAGCCCGGTCCTCGAACTCAACTTTGTATTCAACAGTGTGCATAATCACGTCATCCATCAAACCCCTTACACTATCACTCGTATCCGATGACGGGCTCTCCCTCGTCTTCCTCGTATGACCTCTGACGCCAGACTGCACCTCATCCGTCTCCCCGCCACCACTGCGACTGACCGCAGTCGAGACCTCTGTGCGGCTTTTACCGCCGCCGCGACCCAATCTCGACGCGATCTCGCTACCTAGATTCCACTTGCCAGTGCCAGACCCATACGCGTGCGAATGTGACCGTCCGCCGGACTTGCTGGCCGAGTGCTCGAGTTCGAAGGGGTCCGAGATCGTGGCAGCGGACATGCCTGTGGCCCAGTCGGCGAGGAAGCGCTTGATGAACGGGACGCAGGCGGTCATGATGGAGAGATTGAGTGCGACTGTCGTCCATACTGAGAGGGTGATTGCGTGGGAGGGCCGATCGAGGAGGGAGGCGTTGTAGAAGGAGGAGAGAACAGAGATGGAGGCTACGGTGAAGATTGGGGTGCTGCGATCTGTGTTAGCTCGGGGGACGTGATATGATGTGAGATGCTCACAGAAGGCGAATGCTGAACAGGACCATGACCATAATGCGCTTCCGCTGCGATACTTGCACGGAACGCATCATGAGAATAGGGAGAAGGATGATTATGATGTCTAAGGCGACGTCGATCCCCCTGATACTGGCTTGCAGGACGTACTGATCGACACAGGTGTTGCCTTCGGCAGGTCCAAGCGCCCAACGGTCGGGGCTACACTGGAACCCTAGAGCGAAAGCGCTGGTGATTCCCCAGAGAGCAGTAACTCCAAGAACGACGTACGCAGCCTTCCGGAGTGGTGTGGGGGGTATGATCGCAATCACCAGTAGTGTTAATGCCGCCTTGGCAGATGTTAGGGACAGCACAAGCAGGATGTTCATGGCGTAGTAGACCTGACTATTGTCAGTCGCGGATTGATGTGGGGCGACCGTTCAGAAGAAGACCAACCTGACTAAGGTCGTCAAGGTGCAAATCGTCAAGTTCATCTTTGACCCGTCCCAACCCGTGATTCACGGCCTGGCATACACAGATTGTGTAGCCGATTCCTAGACACTGGGCTCACTGTTAGCTCACAGTAGAGGACCCTCATCGTCGGCTGTATCTTACCAAAGCAAGCATCATCATCCCATCACCCCAAGACAGTTTGCGCGTCGTGGCATACATTGTGTAGACCTTGACCGTGACGGTCAATGTGGTTACGATCATGAACGTCGTTGCAGCCACCAAAGCTATCGGGCCGCGGTTTGTGTCTGTGATTTGCTGATAGGGCGGGATCAGCGACTCGTAGAGGCCGCTCTGGCCGCTGCCATCCTCCGTCATGTTGGGTGGTCTTTGGCTCTGTGGTGACGGAGAGGTAAGAGAGCAAGTCTGTCGGGAGGCATTGGGAGAAGTGAAGTGACTAGATATCGGAAAGTTATTGCTGCGAGGTATTCCTTAGTATGTAACAGAGGCGTTGCACTAAGCACTCCCCTGGTTCATCACATTGGTAAGGGTGTCCTGCAGCAGCCTCTAGACTGTACCTTACATCAAGATGCTTGGCCATTAATAGTGCAGCCATCGGTACCGTGTTAATGATATCATGCTAGATCGATCACCTACATACTTGGTCGAGGCTGCTTCTTAGATGAGTACGAACCTTAAACTTGTACGGCGCTATGATAGCAACAAAGGCAAAGTTCAAGGTTCGTACTCACCAAAGAACCGGCCCTCGACCAAGTACCGGTAGTTCTGCTCGGTCAGGAGAAAGCCCGAAAGTACCCTTAAGAGTGCTCGAGCGATTAGCCTGTTCGTCGGCATTGGCGAGCTGCGCGAAGGATCGACACTAGCGGAGTACCTTTTACCTGAACAAGCCAGTCATTGTTCGCAAACGAGACGACCAGCATCCAGAGCTCGCTTCATCTTCTTGTCCAACTGCCACGTGCATGCGACGACTGTCAAACACTACACTCTGTCTTTCATGGTCGGCTCGCTAGAATAAACACAAGACAGCTTGCGAACTCGATCTTTGATGTGACACATGTACGTTGTCTCATACCACCGCGTGGACAGACGCCGTCGGTCCGGGTCGAAGCTCGAGCACGGACGCTTCCATTACTGCCCCGGATAAGGAGGTCTGCGGTAGGGATCCAACCACTATTTTACCCACCAACTTTGCCTCGGCGTAACGTACCATGCAGCTAACTAATGTGATTAGGACGATGATGGTTAAACCCAGCTCGTTAAGCCGCTTTCAGACGATGCTGATAGCATCAGGCTCTTACCCAGTAAGGGTCGCTGATGTTAAGCGAGTACGAGAGCCTCTCTTTAGATAGCTGAGCACAAACCACAAACTACCGAAGGCTTTTCTACTGGAGGAGGTAGCTGCATGTGCCAAGCCCGCCGTCAAAGACAACCCGGGGTCCGCAAACGCCATAAGTTCCAGGTCTGTAGCGAGTGTACAGTACCGAAGAGTTCCTGAATCTCTTTTCGATTCGGGCTAACCTTCGACGGCAGCTTAGCCCGGGCGTGAGCTACCTTAGTGCAAGAGCGGGGCCACTGAGGGGAAGGAGCTGCCGAAGACCATATGGTGCACGTGGAAATGTAAATGTTACATTCTGTACGGAGAGGCGCTGAAATCAAGCCTAACTGTTCTCAAGGATGATGGTTTAGCAAGTTCTTTTTGTCACGGGCACTTGTTCTACTCAACAGCCGACGATCGCAGCCTATGTCTTTGTCACTAATATCGGGAACTGTCTAGGCCGTTGCTTTTGTTCTCGGTCTCTGGCAAGAGTGTTACTCGCCCATGGGCGATGCAAGTTAAATTAAGCTTCGCCCGTTATCCTCACCAGAAGGGGGGAAGTGTGCCCTTGTGGAGACTTCCACACGGGTGTTCGGGCCCCGTGTGGCTAGACTGATAAGTAGCTCGCGGCGATCAGCAAGTGCTACTGTAGCCTATGCCACGCTATCATGCACCAAGCAGCCCGCCCCACCGGCTCGATGCATGCGAGTCGTTTCGTGTACTTGGTCGGACCCTGGTACAGTACTTTGCCGGCAGCAGACCAAGTAGTATAGCTTCAACCGATGGTGAGCTTCGCATGGGGATCACTTCGCTTAGAGATGAGCTTCGCTTGGGGCTCTTCGTTCCTGTTTGTATTATTTGAGAGCTGACTTTTTTGTCTCTTCAATCTTTTGACCGCACGCGAAAACATCTTCAGTCGGCCTTCCCTTCCATAACCGGTTTGCGTCAGGCTGCTCATAATGAATTCACATGAGATGGTGCCCGTGAAGGGCCCTCACGTCACAGTCGATGAGAGCCCTCCACGCGGTGCAACCTACGCTGGAAAGAGAACAAACGAGACCAGAAATGAGGCAACGAGGGTGCGACGACTCTTCAGCTTTGCTCAGATCTTCTTCTTTGCGCTGAGCTACATGTCGTCGTGGGAAGCTGTACGTCTACCATTTTATCTACCCTGTGAAGGCAAAACACTTGGTCTCGAATAACCACTAACTTCTTCTGTTGATAGATTGCGGCGAACATCGGCTTGATCTTTTACAATGGCGGCCCTCGAGCAGTCGTATGGGGCTTCTTTATCGTTATTCCTGGCATCATGTGCCAGGTAGCGTCCCTGGCTGAATTGGCGTCTGTTCAACCCATTGCAGGAGCTCAATACCATTGGACATACTATCTGGCACCATACGAATACCGTCGCTTCATCACCTGGATACAAGGCTGGCTGACATGGTTCTCCTGGATCTCACTACTCGCTGGTGTTGTCAATATTGGTGCCAACCAGGTTACGACTCTTGTATACACTTCACACCCAAATTATACTCCTCAAAACTGGCATACCATCCTCATCATGTATGCGATGCTTGTTGTCCTGGCTTTGATCAACATGTATGCATTCTGGATCATCCCCTGGGTCGAAATGATGGCTGGCCTCCTGCATGTAATTCTCTGGATCATCTTTGTCAGCGTTCTCGTGACACTCGCTCCGAGACACAGTGCAGACTGGGTCTTCTACCAGCCCTCAAACTTGTCTGGATGGACCGACCAGTTTATTTCCTTCAATCTTGGAATGGTCCTTGTTACATGGGGTTTCGTTGGTAAGTAAAGTACCATGCTTATTGCCGTAAGACTCAGCTGATCTGTCCTAGGTTTCGACGGAGCCGTCCACATGTCCGAGGAGGTTCGAAAGGCCCGTCACGCCGTACCACGGGCTATGTTCTGGACCATTTGCATGAACGCTGGCCTTGCTTTCGGCATGGTGCTTGTGTTCTTGTTCTGCATGGGGGATGTTGACGATGTCCTCAACGCTGGCTATCCAATTATCGCCATAGCCGTCAACGCGACCCACTCCCTTGTCGGCGGCTCTGCAATGGTCGGTGGTCTTCTGATCATTAACACTGCCGTGGCCCTCGGCTCCGTCGCCTCCGCATCTCGTCTCACGTGGGCGTGGTCCCGCGACGGTGCGCTGCCAGCATACTTCTCTCACATCGATCCTCGACATCGCGTCCCAATCCGTTCCATCTGGTTGCCTGTTTTCATTGTCATGCTGTTAACACTGCTTAACCTGGCCGGATATACCGCCTTCAGCGTCATCGTCGCTCTCTCCACCTTCGGTCTATACCAGTCATATTTTCTGGCCATTGCATGCATGCTGTATGCTCGCTGTACAGATCGACTCGAGCAATCAGGCTGGTCTCTCGGACGCTTTGGCGTGCCGATCAACATCTTTGCCCTGGTCTACTCCTTCTACATGGGAATCTGGCTGGTGTGGCCCTCCTACAAGCCAGTTGATGGAAACAACATGAACTACGCTCTACCGATAAACGCATTTGTGCTCCTGTCGGCGGTTATCGCCTGGTACGCTTGGGGCAAACAGAATTGGAAAGGACTCAACAAGGAAGTCATCGATGCGGTGGTAGCTGATTCAACCCGTGATACAAAGGACTGATTTCTTCGACGTCCACATAGATTGGGCCCCAAGCTTCGAAGGACAGCTAAGTTTTCACAAGCTTGGGGATGGAGCTGGGGTTCTCAACTACAAACATGGCATTTTTATCTCGCTAGACAAATTCAATCGAGGCTTTGCTCAATCTTATGCTGATCCGTTGTTTGACTGACGGTTTTCTCAGTAGTCTGGCATTGATGAGTGGCTGACATCTTGGTAGGTTCGCGCCGGTCTCGAGCGGAGCACGATTGTCATCTCCCGAGAGGAATGCTCGAAGGAAGGATGGACACTTGAAGGACCACGTTCTTTTACAACCGTGTCACCTTGAGAGCCGTTGACATAAATTCCAGTCAAGGTCGCAAGCACAGAAAGAAGTGGTGACGAGCTGAATGACAACATAGCGCAAACAAGGCTATCGCGAAAAGCAGGCTTTGCACCACGCATACCAAGACACCAAGTAATGCCGACGATGTTCCCACCTCGAGCTGCCTTTCCTTCATAGATCCGCATCTCGGCAGATCAGAATGCTCCTTTACAGCGCCATCAACCAAGCTGACATAGTGCGACTTTGAAGCGTAGATTGTTCAACTTCTCCACAATATGGGCCGTAGCAACTGACTCAGTGACACCCCCAAGGAGACTGCAAGCCATGTTCTCCGATAGCTCGAGCCATTGGATTGCTTGCGCATGCTCTTCAAGCTCTTCGTAGACCTTCGCCAGATCTTCTAGTGTGTGTATGCTCTTCTTGTCGCGGATGACCATTTCTTCCGCGAAAAGTGAAGGCGGAGGCGGCCAGCTCGGGCAGGCCTCAGCGTCTGAGTTGACGCAGAGGCCTGTGAGCGCAAAAAGACTTTGCTCAATGGCTTCGTCATAGTGCTCGCCGCGCTGGTCCATACGAACGTGTACGAGCTCTGTCGCTGCCATGCGTGCTTGGTTGAGACTAAGTGAGTCGTTGACTACGTAAGCCCCGGTAGATGATAGCGGAGCGAGGCGACGTTTGCATCTGTCAAGCAGGGTCCTCGCTCTCAAGGCCGCGAGCTGAAGCTGTCCGTCGCGGCGGAGCAACGTGATGGCGGCGCATTCGACGTGAGAAGCGAGCTTTTGCAGATCGTCCCCGCTGCCGTAATCGCCGCATGAGCGGATGGAGTTGAGCATGCACTCTAGCGCTACCTCAGAGATCTCACGACTGCTGCCGTCCTGCTGAAGCTCGTGACAGATGACAGCAAGTGGATGGTTGGCGTTGAGTTTGGACTGCGCAAGAGAGCTGAGGTACTGGAGCAGTTTGACACGGACCATTGGGTAGCTGCGCGTGTTGACAGGCGAAAGCGTCAAGAACAATTCCTTCAAGAAAAGAAAATCGAAGGATGTCTTCTTGTTGACGACGGAGGGAGCAAGCTCGCATGCCTTATTGAGTGCAGGCCAAGCTAGCTCCGGCGATTGAACTTTGAGCAGGTAGATTCCGTGCTTGAGTTCGGACCAGAAATGATAGCTTGGAGCTAGGCGCTCATGGCTGCTGGGAGGTACAGAGAAAGGATCAGTGCATCGGAAGGCAGTAGTGCAGCCGATGAAGTAAGCCTGTATACTCAGCAGCATCTTTTCTACGTTGAGGTCACCTCGTGAGCTGACTGGCGCTGGAAGCAGGACTAGATTAAGCGTTGACGATGGCTGCGGATCCGCCGCACTGTCTGATTCATCCGAAAAGGATTTGGGATTGCCTTCTAAGCTGCTTCTTGCATGCTTGGCATTCAGGCAATCGACCATGGGGGGCTCTGGATCGAGATAATGCACGGCAAGGTTTTCAGCATCGTCGTGGTGTTGCAAATGCTGATAATCAGAAGTGATAAACTTAGACAACTCAGTTTCAGGAGTTGCGGGTTCCGCTGGCAATGAAATCATTGTCCACGGTCCGAGCAAGTCCGACACCGGTGAAGGACTACTACCACAAGGCTGGGAACATGGAGGCGATCGGCCAGGGCAGCAGCATCTGCCGGGACTGGTTTCCGGGCTCGTGGAAGGACGTCGCCTTCGATCTTTGAGGTGGCGTACAAGTTTTGCTTGATCTTTCAGGCTAACAGAAAGTTGCTGGCTCTTGAGAGGCAGCCGTTCCCCTACCCAGGTCCCGGTGCTGACCAGCATGTTGATGAGGTCTTGCTTATCGTCTGACTTGAGGTTCTTGGTAATTGCCCAGGCCTTGAGCCGTCGATCATACATACGTTTGCTGGCAAAAGTCAGTGGTGGAACGAAGAGAATGCTACGACGTTGATGTGAATAGAAGAAGGGGTTTAGGCAGCCAAGCTCGCCTGCTCAACATATTCCAGACCGGGTAGAGACGCTCGGGTAATCGATTTATGCTGGTTCTTTAGAAGAGTTGGGAGGATATCGAACGTACCTCGCATAGAAGTCGTAAGTGCTTTGCATTATTTGCTGGACTTCTTTCAATTTGTGTGCCCGGTATAGGCGAATGATAGTGTGTTTGTGAGCATCCCATTGTTCTCGAGTGGGGCCTGCCTCGGGTGAAGTGCCACGCGCCTCTGTGCTGAGCTGGTCAGGCATGTTGCGTTGAGTATTGGGTGGCAGGTCTCAACAAGAAGACCACCAAGAGCGACCTCTGAGGTTGAAGCAGTGAAAGTCTGGCAAGAGTGTGAGGAGCAAAATCCATGATTCATGTAGCCCAATGCCCCGTTATAGCCCAGCGGTGATCTGCAGCTAAAGCTAAAGGAAGACTCATGGTACGAAAAATGCGGATGAGATCAGGAACTGAAGCGACCTAGTAGCCCGACACATTATTGTGGCAGGATGTGGACAGGCAGGCAAGAGGGGTCTAGTGTTGACAAAAGCACTGCCAAGCGAAAGCTGGCAAAAGCACCGGGATCCACTCTATCAGGGTGCTTTTGCACATCCTATTTTCGATACTGATCACGCACGGGCTACTAATGGTTGAAAACTCCCTGCAATGCTGCCTCGTGTTCTAGGAACGTCTAGCTGTTATTCACGATTCCTCGTGAGGCAAGAGCTCAACGCCCATTTCGAGCCGAAAATTGCCCGCGTGTCTGCGTAACAGTGAATATGAATCGCTAACGGATCCTGATCAATGGATGTAGAAGTCGTGAGCAGCCTTGACCCCATTCTCCTCAACATGGTTGAACACTTCCCCAGACATGAAATTATGGACAAAACATTCCCCAACAAATGTGAAGTGCTCTGGGTCGCCAGAGATGCCATTTTGATCAGTGTTATTGGGTGAATGAGCATCACCCGGATTACCGTTGGTAAGACTGGCTGGGTTGTCGTTGAGTGTCACCGAGGGTAAATGACGATGGAAATTAACTGTTTTGCGGCCAACATTGTTGAACACGTGCTTTGCAGCGGCACCAGTGGCGCCCGGGGCTTTGTCAGAACGCAGCAGAACCGGAACCGAGCATCCAAAGAGGATGCAGATGTAGTCGCCTTTGCGGGCTTGCTGAGGTCCGAGACCAACAAAGACAGCGTCCGGTCCTTCGGCACCGTTGCAAGACTCCGCGAAGAACAACCGTCTATTCCAAGTGACAGATATGGCTCTTTGCACGAACTCGGTGAAGACCTTTTCCCGTTTGCCGTTGTCCCGCTGCCCACGGAGATCTAGATTCTCACCGGGGTTGAGTGCGTCAAGTGCCCACTTGCAAGCAAGTCGGAATCGTCTGGGCGGCTCGCTGATGCCATTGGCACCTTTGTTACCAACGAGTAAACGCCAAAGAACATCCGGTGGCTCGGAACCTCTTTCCCAGCCAAGCCGAGAAAGCCAGCCCTCCGGGACGACTGCATTGAGCGCTGTGTCTTCGAATTCGACGATCTTGGCGATGCGATAACCGGCCATATGCAGCACGCGCCCCTCAATGCTGACATAGTCCCTTGCCTTGATATGTCCAGATGCGCGGTAGGGACGTAGTCCTGCGCCTGGTTTACCAACGAAAGGATCAGCCGCGCTTCGGCGGGTGATCTCGTAATGCCCACCATCAAGCTCACTGTCTGTGTTTGGATATCTGTCACGTTGGGTTGAGAGAAGCCATGTCGGATGTGCTTCCTCGTTCTTTCGAGGTGACGGCGCCCATACGAAGCACATCAGATCCACCGAGCCGGTCAACCCAACAACGTGCTGAAAGACTTGCTTGACCAGGTCAAAGACAGTCATACTGTAGTCGATAGTGATTCCCGTACCTGTAGCCTGCTCAAGTTCAATCTGTTCGAACTTCTTTTCGATCTCTGTGGCAGGTAACTCTAGCATGTTCGAAAATCTTCGTGGTGCTATAGCATGGGACGGGGACCGAGCACTAGACACATCCGCAGCTTCAACTACCGTTTCGTTTCTGTTAGACTTGAATGGGTTTCCCGGAGACATCGGTGTCCGTCCCCTTGGAGTATCATGGTCGGAAGGAGGGCTAACTTCAGGGCTCCTCGACTTTGCTATTGCTTCGCTCAGCTCTCTAGTTGGAGACCTGTCTCTCAGGATAGAGTGTTTACGCTGCGTATTCGCGTCGCTGGACAACCAGAGAATGGAGTACACAACATCGTGAGCTTGCGAAACGTGGAAGCACGACAGAGTTGTAAGCAGTGCTTCGAGTGTGAGGTTGTGTTCAGTCACTCGACCGTCAGATCTCTTTCTGAGCAACAGGTCTTTAGCCTCGATCAGCATAAAGGCGCCTGACATGGCGATCTCGCCAAGCCAGTCGCGGTTGACAGCGAACTCCCCACTCTTGCGTAGCATATACCGCACCTTCTCGTATTCACTGCCGAAAAGCGAGAGAGCGCTTGCAAAGTCCTCCCAGTCGATCGTGCCTTTACCTAACCACACAGTGGCTTCTCGTGCAGCTGCAATCTCCTGCACGATCCAGCATCGAGTGAACCAGGGTTTGCGAGTTACCATGGCAAAAGCCATCCAGTCTTTGGCAGTCGAGGCGTCTCGCAAGCACTTCTTAAGCTGTTGCTCCTCTTGAAGCTTGTCGATAAACTTGATCGCCTGCATGCTCTCGTCTGTGGACACTCCAAGCCACACTATGACTGAGATTGCACCATTGTAGATCGACCCCATCCTCGGGAGCTGGATCTTTTTATCGGCTTCATCGTCCTGGTCTATACATATAGCATCTATCCAGATGTACTTCACCAAGCGACTGTCTACTTTAACCTTGGATTTGAACTCGAGGAGGAACTCGTAGAGACTAGGACGGATGGTGAGGTCAAACAGTTTGTCACCATTGTATCGAAGGGCAATCGTTCGCTCGTCCTTGGGATCTTTCGATTTCGGCTCCCAATGGTGAGAAAGTGCATAATACTCATATATCGCGTTGATCTCCTCGAGTGGGCTCGCAGAGTGCGAGGAGCGTGATTGGCTTGAGCTATCTGGGATGATAAAGGTGTGTATTTTGCCTGTGAGCGCGTCTCTCGTCATATCCAGCTCCAGAAGTCTTGCCTGCCCTACCTCCAGTCTTTTGTAAGGATATCTGCGTCTTGGAGAGGTCATACCGATGGGATCGGCTGAGCTCTGGGCTGAGAAGGCGGATGTAGAAATGGGCTCTAAGTGAGATGATCCTGGTGGCTCAAGGCAGTCGATTGTATACACAGACAAGTGCCGCACCGAACAAGGAGACTTGAGAGAAGCAGCGATTTGTTGGCGCGGAAGTTAAGCAAGTTCGGGGCTTATATAGCCATCTTGACGCCATCAGAGGAACGCTCGCACTCGGTGGTGGGAACGAAAGGGTCCGGGAATTTATTCTGAATTTGATGCAAAATCAGCCGCATTTCCAGATCCAACTTGAAAATGACGGTGTACCGAAGAATTGGCCAAAATCACCTTCAGAAAGCACCGCACAGATGGCAGCATGCGACGCAACACTGAAGATAGGCCGTCTGGGGCATCGTGTGTAGGTTGTCCGAGCTCGCCCGCCTTGTCTAGGGCATCATTGTTCCCGCATGTGAGTAGTGTAGATTCGGTCACACAGCCTGATCTGACTTGAATCAAGTTACAACAGGCAACAGCTTCGAAAGGGTGGACGTCGAAAGGCCCCTCAAAAGCGCCTAGAGACTAGTAGTCGCGCCTGCGTCGAAGTATGGCATTGCCATCATATGCCTCCGTTCTTGGACAGTTGCACCGACTTTCGAAGGTCTCGCTTAGGTACCGAACAAGGCAAAATTTCTTTGCGTCGTAAGGCAGACCGTGTTGGGGGAAGATTGTTGAAGGCGGACTGGGCGCGACCTCGAGGACTTCGTACATACTGTAGAAAGCACGATAATTCCAGGATTGCTGCAGAGGTAGTCTGGTGATAGTGTGAGTAAGTCTTGCATGATAGTCTCGGCCTGCAAGCCACAGGGTTAGATCCCATACTAATCTCTCCGGGGTCGCTCATTCCTGCTATGTATCACACGTGTGTGGGGTAGTAGGCTCCCCGGCCGCACAAGCATGGCCGCTCTCTAAGCAGCTGGGCGTCCTAAGTGTGTAGATATGAAACGAATCCTTGTCGTCAGTCAGCAGAATGTAGGCGTCGGTGGTTGTGAGTATGCTGCTCGTGCGATAACGTGCAAAATCACCCGCTTCCCTTCTCCACTTACTTCGCCTGGATATCGTGCCAACACCAGTATTCGCAGTCATGGCACATTACTTCGACCGTCATGTGGGTGTTCTCACTCGTCCGGTTATCCGACACGCGCTCACTCGCTCACACACGTAAGTAACCTTGAGGACACCCATGCCTCAAGTCTCGTGAGCGAAAAAGGTTCTTTTCCACCCAAGTGTGCTGACTCCTCTCGTATTCAAGTTCAGCGTCCGTGTATCGTGCTGGCGCTGCAAAGCGATATTGCAGAATTCCCTGCGACTGAGTGTTTACCACGCCGCGAGGGTTGCAAGATGATGTATCATCAGTGGCCTTGCTCGCACTGTTGAAAGATTGTGGGAATATGCACATTTCACCATTTAGATTTGCAGATGGCACAGGCTCAGCTATCTAAGTCATTATTGATCAAAAAGGCCTTACAGTGCAGTGTTGGTGGCGCCGAGTCATTTCGGCTCTATGTGGATACGATACACATCAGGTATTCGCACCATCATAGTACTACCTAGATCTGTAGGCAGTTGTGTGCTCCTACTTCCTGCTGCACCACCACGTGCAAGATTATGGTGACCACATTGTAGCGTCACTTGTTGAAGCTACCCAGTCAAAATCGCTTTTGGTGTGTCGAAAAGGTGAGTGTACTGCCCGGCATTACTGTACAGCATGGCAGCAAGCGGCCGCCTTGGGCAGAGACCACAACTACCTAGTTACGCATGCAGCCAAGCCAAAGCTGGACGAGTAAAGAACACTCCACGTCGGTGGATCGGTAGTATGGGAGGCTCCGCAACAAGATAATGATGTACAAATCAGAGTGAGGTGGTGGTGCTTTTGGAAAAGCAAGGCGTAAACGCGATCCATCAGGTCCTCCCATCGACTCTGGATCGGAGCACCAGATACTACCCAGCACTTGTCTTTTGCATGATTGATGTTATGAGCAACATGGATTTATCGGCCAAGATGAGGTGTTTTTCAAGAGGCGCTGCAAGGAAGTCCATCTTTGACAAAGTGCTTGGCACTGCTCCCGTTGGATACTGCAAGTAAATGCTCGGTGACTTCAAATTCACGTGTTGTCAATTTGCTTGTAAATAATTACGTTGCAACGGAGTTGGTCAAGAAGTGCCTCGGTTGTTCAGTGTACAGGCTTCAAGTCACCAAGTGCAGTGTTTCTCTAGCTGTTTCCCAAGCAGATCCAGACTAGTTAATATCTGGCATAGAGCATGTGCCTTAGGGGCCTGACCTTATCGATAAGACCTCGCCGCCGCCTTAATCCAAAAAATACTTTCGTCTCATGCCTGTGAAACAGCGAAGCACGTACATGAGCACTGACACCTGCTCACGATGCCTAAACGAAAGCTTGCAGCGCTCGAAAAGGTCGAAGCTGACTTGACGAATTTACAATACAAGGTCAAGCGCGATCCCGCATCCTATCGATCTGAGTTCCTAGACCAATGGCTGCAATACCAAAACCAGCGCGAGATCTTCCTGGCGAACCCAACCTCGACTCATGATAGTAGTGCGACATCGTTCAAGGACCTACTCGAGTTCATTGCGCATGTGTCAGATTGCTACAAGTCCGAGACCAAGGACTTTCCACAACATCTTATCGAGATCCTCAACGCCCACCACGACTCGCTCGAACCTGATTTGCGCGAGAAGATAGTGGGCAGCCTTGTTCTGCTGCGCAAAAAGGACATCATAGACTCGAATACTCTCTTACATTGTCTATTTCCTATTCTCACCGCGACCTCAAGCAAAACTCTACGCGCACTCCTCCTGCAAAAGATCCTCAGTGACCTGCGCAACTCAAATTCCAAGTCTACTAACCACAAACTCAATCGCAATGTCCAGACGCTCCTTCACAATCTAGTCCTCGCTGACCGAACTTCGTCTAAGGCGCTATGGGCCGTCAAGATCACGAGAGAAATGTGGAAGAGGCAGATATGGACAGATGCAAAGGCAGTTGAGATCATGAAAGAGTGCGCTCTCGCGGACAACGAGAAAGTGGTTGCGGGCGGCGTGCGCTTCTTCCTCGGAGGAGATCGGGAACGAGAAGAGCAAGAGGAGGACAGTGAGAGCGACGAGGAGATCGATATGCAAAGGTTACGCCATCAGATCATCATCAACAAGAAGAGCAAGAAGGCTGATCGGGGTCTGAAGAAAGCTGCCGCAACGGTGAAGCGGAAAGAAAAGAAGAAAGGTCAACCACATCCTCTGAACTTCTCCGCTCTACATCTGCTGCACAATCCGCAAGGTTTTGCCGAGGAGCTATTTCAGAAGCACCTGCAGGCCGCGAAGTCGAGGTTGAATCTGGAGCACAAGCTGCAGGTTTTACAACTAGTTTCGAGACTGATTGGCCTGCACAAGCTGATCATCGTGCCCTTCTACAGCTACTTTCTCAAGTTCCTCAAGCCAAAGCAACCTTCAGTCACCACATTCTTGGCATGTCTGGCACAGGGGACGCACAGTCAGGTACCGCCAGATGAGTTGGAGAAGCCCATCCAGACTATCGCAAACGAATTCGTGAGCGAAGCCGCCGCTGGTGAAGTCGCTGCATCAGGACTGAACGCCATTCGTGAGATTTGTGTTCGACAACCACTAGCCATGAACGAGACACTACTACATGATCTGATCATGTACCGGAAAAGCAAGGACAAAGGTGTCATGATGGCCGCTAGGGGTCTACTCGGCTTGTACAGACAGATGAACCCCGAGATGCTCAAATCAAGAGATCGTGGCAGAGACGGCGTGCTAGGTCTGAAGACAGGCGAGCTAAAGCAACAAAGATACGGCGAGGAAGCAACAGGCGAGATCGAAGGCCTAGAGCTCCTAGAGAAATGGAAGGAAGAAGAGCGAAGACGGCGACGAATCGAAAAGGGTTTGGACCCTGACATCTCCGGCCAGGAGGACAGCGAAGAAGACGAGGAGGCCGCCTGGAACGCATGGAACGTCGAAGAAGAAGACAGCGATGACTCAGGTGGCTGGATCAACGTCGAGTCGGATGATGAGATCAACATCTCGGACAGCGACGACGATGAAGCCTCCAAACCACAAAACAAGAAAGTCAAGTTCGATCTTCCAACCACAGACGACAAAGAAAATGCCTTCACCAAAGCAACATCCGAAGTCCCGTCCACCACAGCCTCAACAACAACATCTAAATCCAAACTCGCAACAACCCGCATCCTAACCCCCGCCGACCTCGCCAAACTCCATGAACTTCGCACCACAGCATCCATATCCTCGCAACTCCCCGGTTCCCACGCCAAGCACCATCAAACCGCCGCCGTGGCCGCCCGTCAAACCCATTCCCAACGGCACATCGACGATGAACTCACCGCCGAAACAATCACCGGCCTCTCTCATCTCTCCGCCGGAAAACTCACCAAAGAGGAAAAAGCAGCTCTCCTCGCCGAACACAAGAAGGACAGAAGCGAGCATAAATCCAAGGCTGAGCGGAAAAAAGAGAGGAAAGTGGAGCAGGGGAAGAGTACGACCAATAAGGAGAAGTCAAGGAAGAAGAATTTCATGATGACATTGGGGAAGGCGAAGAAGAAGGGGAAGAGGAGTTTGGTGGAGCATCAGAAGGTGTTGAAGATGCACAGTGACAGAGGGAAGAGAGGGGGGAAGAGGGGGAATTACTAAAGTGGATGGTGTAGAGATAGATGTGTCTGTGAAATGGACATCCCGATTAAAACAAGTGAGCGCGCATCATCCGCTGGCGTTGCAGAGGCAAGAGGCATATTCATGTATGTTGGCCTTCGTCGTCAGCTTAAAGACGATGATCGATCGGTTGATATGCGTATCGTTCCGATGCACCTGAGCTGGACGGGTCACGTATTTGCTTGTATTTCGCACAGCCATTTGACGATGTCATTGATCACCTTGTGGTCAACGTTGCCTTGCTCATCGTATTCGGAAGGACTCGACGGTGATTGACCAGGCGCGCAGACGTGGTCTAAATCCAGATACAAGCTGAACTCAAGGTTCCCCTTCCCACAAAGCGCGAATGTCCATGCGTCGTAATCATTGTCCACCGTGACTCGGTAGCCGCGACCGCCTTGAATGACAAAAGTAGGGGTTTGTAAAGCTGTAGCAGTCTTTAGTGGATCCATATCTAGCTACTCACTGCAGCCAGTATGGTGTGCTAAGCTCTAGCGGAAGATGTATCACAAGGACGACGGAGCTGGTATTCAAACATTCTGCCCTGTCGGGTTGACGCTCCAGATTGTGAAATTCTCCGCGAAAGAGGTGGATCTATCTCTCCTAACGGCGGAGCAATATGTGCTAAGCCAGATTTGGATTAGCTTACATCTGTTCTGCTACTAGCTCCGTGCGAGTGGGTGCCTTCCGCGGTCACCTATTTACGCCAAGAGCTATCCTTTCACTCTGGTTAGCGCGTGGCACTACCACGAACCACACAATACTGCATTTCACTTTGACTTCCATTTGAAAGCAATTACAGCTAGGACAGTGTGGACCGCTGAGAATTACGCACCAGCTTTCATCCTGATATTCGCTTCTCAAGGGTCTGCGTGCGCAAGCCTTGACGCTCGAGCCACACTTCTTACAGTCCTCTCAACCTTAACGGAAGTTGCGCAAGATGGTGGACATGCGTGCGCTGAGCAGAAGGTACGCGGAGGTAAAGCAGGCGGAGGTCGACCGCAACAATCTACTTGACGAACTATTCCAGAAGGTTGACGACATGCAAAAGACTATGGACAGGAACGCTTTCATTATGGTTCTGATCGACGGTGATTGCATGAATGTACGTTCCGCTCTACAGTTTTCGCATATTGAGCAACCTTTGAGCAGCACTGTATACCTGATGAGGCCGACAATACACACAGTTTTTGAACGAGCTGGTCAGGCGAGGAGTGTCTGGTGGAGACCAAGCCGCGAAGCTACTCAAACAAGCTGTCATTGATTACTTACGGTACGATGAAGATTTCAAATACGACCATAAGATCGTAATACGAGTCTATGCCAATCTAAGAGGGCTAAGCAAGACCTACGTCGACAAGGGTATTCTACCGAATACAGCTGCATTCCATGAATTCGTCCTTGGGTTCAACAAGGCGCATCCGTTGTGTGACTTTATCGACGCTGGGAACCATAAAGAGGCTGCAGATACAAAACTAAAAGGTTCGCAAACGAGGCGATGTCTTTCAGACAACGGCTAACTTGCATTGCAGAAACTCTCAACTTATATGTTTACAATGTTCATTGTAAACAGATCATCTTCGGCGCGTCGGCAGATAATGGGTATGCATCCTTCTTGAGCTCGTTTTTCGTCGGCACAGATGTTTCATCCCGCATCAGAATCCTCAAGGGTCCGCCGTTCTCATATGAATTCAAAACCCTTTTACCCCAGTTCAAGTGGACAGAGTTCACAAATGTGTTCCGGAGTGACTTCATCTCCCACGAGCTTGTACAGCACCTTGTTTGGCGTAAAAGCCAGGAGCTCGAGTCCCAACACGCACGAGACTCTGCTGTTGGCTTCACGGTTGATAACGAGCCCGTGTCGTCATCTGGAGACTACCAAGGTTTGTACGCCACCAATACATCTATCAGCGAAGCCACCAGCCAACTACCTAAGGAGTTGACCATTCCGTCGAGGCCCAGAATACTCGAAATCGATCATGACGGCAAGGAGAATGGTGTCAGGCTAGGCCAAAACCTACAACAGGGGCTGTCGCCTTCAGCTTCTAGCACATCCTCAGGTCCGACTTTGCAAGGACACACCGGTCAGCTGCCAACAGCATCCGAGGCCGCGGCTGCTTTGATTGCGAGCACAAACGAGTTCCTGCAGCTATTTCCTAAAAACCTTGATTTCGGCGCTGTCAAGCAACAAGCGGCACAAAGACTGGGCGTGACGTCCGACTTCTGGCTCGACCGTCACGGAGATGAATGGTTCTCTAGAAGCAAGAACATCATCAAGATGGCCGTAGTAAGTACCCACATTGTACAACGTTGATATCTTGCTGACAATGCGGACCTCAGGAAGACTGGGTCGAGCGCACAGACAACCCACCACCCGGAAATGCGACCTGGATGTTACGCTATTTCAACCGACGGGAGTCCCCCTCGGAAATCATGCGGAGCCAGTCCTCACAATCCTGGCGAACGACTATCGATCTTGATCTCGACCTGAATTTCAGTATATCAGACGCAGACACAGCCAACAGCCACGTCTCCGATCAGTCCAAACCTGTGGTCAGGACCGGCCCGCCTTCGCGCGACCGGATCAATGCAGGCATTCAGCCATCCCCGGTCCCCGAGGGCCGCAAAGAGCCCCTGTGCGTCTACCAGAACTCCAGAGGGCAACGAGTCGACATGCCTAATGAGTTAAATCTCAACCCACCCCTTATACATGACCTTCGACACCGACAGCAACGCCTATGCAATGCTCACCATCTCCTTCGCAGCTGCCCCAACGAAAACTGTCCTTACGACCACAGTTCAGTCTTGACTGATGACGAATTCGAGGCTCTTTTGTGTATTTCTCGAAGCGTACGCTGCCCGTTTGGCTCCGCGTGCACTGACGTTTGCTTCAAGGGCCACATGTGCCCGTACGGAAGAAAATGCAGATATGGTGCCGATTGCAAATTCGCAGATCTTCACGACATCGACGACGAGGAATCAACAGACTTACAAGAACCTAGATTTGGCTACAGATGGTAGAGTAGGGAGATCCTACTGCGAAGTACTTACTGGGTCCGGTCCCAGCTGATTCACGAGTACAAGCTCTAATTCCCGTGAGGCTCGCCTTACAGATTAGAGAAGTACTCACGACTCTATTGCGGTCGACTAGGCAATAAGCACACTTTAACAAGGGGTACACTAATGTATACCTCCAACCGTCTAAAATAAAAACATCTCAACCTTAGCGCCCAATCCACAAAAAGACCCCACGCACAATCATAGCGATCACTCCAACCTCTCTCCTCAAACCCAAGCATTGTCCACATTTTCTCAATCGTACCCCTGACCATGCCCCGCCAATCCGACAAGAGCATCTGTGCATCCTCCAGGATTCTGCCCGCAGATTGACGTCACGCTACGCGTGACCATCACCCAGCCTCATTTCACACATATACATACCACCTCTCGACCACCTACTTCACTAAGTCGACGATAAACGAAGCCCGAATTTCAAGTTTGGCCTTCTGACAATACGACACGACGCAACGCAACACAATACAACAATATACACACACACACAGACGCACGCACATAAATACATACATACACGACATAGCACTCGCCACCAACCACGTCAACCACGTTACATCACATCAAAATTAACACCGCAGCATCAGCAGCGGCATCCCTCCCCCACAGCACCTCAACCCAAAACTCTAATCTCCCAACCCACCACCAGACAGACAGTCCACAATGACCAACTCCCAAGACACAGGCCTAACGGGCGCCGCAAAATTCACCACCTCGACCCTGGGCAACACCGTCGGCGGCCTCTCGCGCACCCTCGGGGGCGTCACGGGCGCCGCAACGCGCGGCATAGGCCAGACGATCACCGGTGCGACGGGCAGCGCGGGGAAACCGATCGGGGATGCGCTGGCGAATGCGGGGACGGGCATCGAGAATGGGAGTAAGAATGTTGCGAAGGGGGTGGAGGATGCGGGGGAGTGGAAGAGTGGGGGGACGGGGACGGGGACGGGGAGGAGGTTTTAAAGGGTTGGGATAGGTAAGTAGGGTAGAGGGTGGAAAGCGCAGCGAGTGTGACTGCATTGCAGTGTGCTTGCGACATTTGTATTACGACCTCCACCTTTAATGGCTAGTTTCTGACATATCATGCTAGCACATCTGCGGAGATATGTTGTATTCATACAACATCTGGTAATGGTACATCAGCTTCATCAAATCATCGTGCTCGGTGCTATTTTTTCCATGTCTCCTGTCATCAAGCTCAAATGTACCATGTGTTGCAATATTCGCCGGAGGACCCCCAAGATGGTCTTCGCTAATCACATGCACACGATATATTGATAGATAGACTGCTCAGCATTACTTGGCCTGGCCGACAAGTTCACTCTGTGAGGAGGACCTCTCTGGATCATAGCGGAGAGTGTTCGAGCTGATTTTCGAAGCTCGATCATCGAGTTCGGTCGTTCGTGATGTTCCTAGCTGTCCATGCATCTGCATAGACGCCCGTAGCCTAGACGGTGATCGGCAAGCATCCTTGATATCATCCCACAAACACTTGACGGCAAAAGAGCTTGTAATCATGTAGATTATGGCATTCCAGAATCCTTGAAGTGGAAGCACCAGCGCTGCAGCCAGATTGAGGCCAAAGAGGACTTCGGTAGGCCGAACAAGAGTGTAGATCCGATTGATGGTCGATGGCACCCACGTGATCAGTAGAGCAATGAAGAAGAGCAAGGCGCATTTGCAGTACTTCATTGCAGCTTTATTTGGATCAATACCCCCGCTTGGGCGATGCACCCGTGAATGTGTTGTTAGTCGGTTTGTGCCTGGATGGCTCGGAAAGGATGGCTTCTTGCTGACGCTGCCACTCTGCGGCCGACTGCTATGCAGTTCTTCATTGGTTGTGATGATGACTTCCGATGTCTTGATGATACCAGTGGCTGGAAACTCGTTGGCTTCTTCGGTTCTCTCCATAGACAGAAGCTGCTTACGCCATTTGAAAATGACCGAGCCGACTTGGATATAGATGGCGATCGTCAAGAGGATGATGAACCAAACAGGTCCATAGAATGTGGCAACTCGTAGAAAGTCCCATTCTAACGAAACCCAACACCAAAGCTGTAACATGCTCAGTAACCGCCCCCAGCCATTGATGCATTTGGCTTACCACAGCGGAGCCATAGATCTTACCACGGCCTATTGTGCTCACAAAGAGATAGATCAAAGCAGGAATTAGAGGTAGGCCGTAGCAGGCGAGCAGGTACTTGTACTCGAGTCGTCTCAAGGCGGCGGCATCGTAAGATCGGAAGAACGATAGCCAGACATTGCAACCCATAGCAAAGGTCCATAGTGCGTCAGCTGGCATTAACCTGAGTTACCGTTAGCGAACAGTACTTCTCAGTGATATACTTGATCAAGGTACTGGGGTGCTCTCAAAGGACGAAACAACGTGTCTAGATGAAAACTGACCACTGTATCAGAACCGCTTGGAACTGGCATAGGGAAGAGTTTTCGCCAGCTTCAATCCCATCTGTAGATATGAGTGTGGCTATGTTTGTGACGACGTTTCCGAAGGTTGCATAGAACACCAATCGGTTGATGGGCTTGCGGAACTTATCGCTGAGGAGGAAAGTGGCAAAGACAAAAGACGAAGCGGTCAGCGAGAAGACTGATGCAATTCGTTCTGTGACTATGATATCATGCGTTTGTGCTTCTGTCAGAGACATATTGGGCTGTTATGGCACCTTCCAGCACCGAGAGATGTAGGTCGAACTTCAACTTCGACGTATAGCAGCTAGCGACAGGCTCGAATCAGCCAAGCATGCCATGGAGAAGGAAATCAGTGTGTCTGCTGTGAGCACTGAAGAGTTGATACTGAGTTCAACACTGTCGCAGGCTCGAAGTCCTTTCCAAGGAAGGCGCGGGTCAAATCAACATGATTTTCGAGATCATGGGGAAGTCGCCAGAGGGGGGAAGGCGCGATCCAGTCCCATGGAGCGCGGTGCAAGTGCGTTTTGCGCAAAGGAGGAAATCGCATCCGTCGATCTGGGGAGGACGCGCTCAGCATCTGCACCATCAGAAGATATGTAAAATAGGAAGCCTCACGCATGGTCGAATCTCACTTCAGCTAGGTCCAAGGTATTCTCATGTGGTCAAAGTCGATCTGCCGACGCGCTATCGTGGATTAGCGAGGGTTGAACCTGCATTAGCTCGATTGGCTATGGTCTTTTGGTCTTTAATAGCGCCGGGTAATAGAAACAAGCAAGGCATGTACAGAGGCACGTTCTGGCTAAATCGATCGGTCACTAGCAATACGATGGACATTCTTCTTGCCGTTGCAAAGTTGACCCCGAGCTCCGCGCCGTTAGGACCACTTCAACACTGCGCGGCGTCGCTGTAAGATGCCTTGACCTTGCGATATACGCCATTGCACGAGTGAAGGTATGTTCATGATTGTTGTCAAGTAGCGTTGGGCACCATGTGGAACTTGATCGACAAAAGCAAAAGCCTTGCTTAGACGACGACAGTCGACTCGGCCCCGTCCAGGCAGCAATAAATAACGAGTCCTACAAAGGTGCAGAGACGGTGGGAGAGCGTGGAACAGTGGAACAGGTGAACAGAGGAGGAGGATCCTAACAGGGGCCGTAGATGGTTCGAGCTAGCGGAAAGCCGAAATATGCCTCTAGCCAATCATGTATCAAGTATCGTGCGGACTTCATTTCTATCACGCGGCATATCCCAGGCCTGCATGTGCTGGGGGCTGCAGCGCAGCCGTTGTACGCGGAGTGCATAGTTCCTACGCACGGCATGGTCAGTGTCCAGCAGACTGAAAAGCACTCTAGGCTCATCCCGCCCAATCGAACTTGCAGCCCAAAGCAGAGCCTGGGCAGGCTTTGCAGTCATTCTGGTTGGCTGGGAGAGACCCTGGGCCAATACTGGCGTACTAAACAGGTATTATCCTCGTATACATTCACACACTCAAGACAGTGACCAAGTCTCGACCACTCGATCGCAGAGTTCGGCAGCCGGCTCAGCATCAATCTCAGCTTCGAGCTTTGCTTCGATGACTAGGGCCGAATCATTCCCAGTCTTCTACCCTCCGCTTTGAGCTCACCAGTGCTGTCCACATGGCCGTGTTTGCTTGGTGGACTACCCACCGTCTCCTCGTCACTACTAGCGGTCATCTCTTCTGCCAGCCTTTGTCTCTTCCCCCAATCCTTCTGCGGCGCCGCTCTGCGGATTTAATCCTGCCAGCCCGTACTATGGCTTCGGCAAGAGATGCGGCATTCGAACCTGGTCCTCTATCAATCTGTACATGTTCAGCATCTTCTTCATATCGTCACCCGTATTGCGGGAACCGATCGAGTAAAGTAGTCGTTCTGGATCCTCTTAGGCGCTAGAATTTCTTCTAGGCAAAGTCCATAATGTAGTATAGGGGAGACATCCGGTGAAGGGACCAAGGTTCGAGGTAGCGTGTTGTGGTCTTCGGGTCTTGGGAGAGGATGTCGCAGTCGTGGCCGAGCGCCCACATCTGCATCTCGTCCCTCATTTACAAAAATTTTGCTGCCGGTGACCTGCTGGCCTCGTAGTGCTGCTTTTCTGATGCTGTGCAACTTCCCATCAATACCTAGATATGCAGTAAGTGGAAGTTTCTCGGTTTTGCCATCTTGTCTGAGACGATCCGACACGCACGGGAACCTCATGCATTAGGCGTAGAGCAGTTTTTTGAGAAATACCCAATGATTCGTGCTCCTGGTTGGGACCACAGGGTATGCATAAATATGAACAACTGCAAGTAAACAGCACAATCAAACGAGATGTGGCCAGCATACAGCCTCATCAAGCTCAAGCATTCGAACCGGGTATCGAGGCACGGCCGAGAGCAAGTGTCTTTCTTCATTTGACGCCTCCCCCTGTATGTACACTGCTCAGTTCGCCGGCAGGACGGATGCACATTGCGTTGATTCTGGGATCATCTCCTCATCTTCTCAGCTTCCAGCTCTCGCTCCGCCTGTTGGTAATATTTAGCTGTGTCCACACCGTGCTGTACGATTCATTAGCCTGTCATTCCAGTCCGTTGTCAGTTCATGGTCCTCTCTTACATGGCTGTGGTTTGTAAAGTTTGCCATGGGCACGATACTGAACAACAGAGAACTGAACCTCGAGTTTCGCGCCGCCACACCTTGCATGTAGGGTGTCAACTCTGTGTGGCCGTATAGTGGCTCTCCCTTCTTGACTTTTTCCACCATCTCCCTCATGTCCATCTCCACTTCTCTAGCATTTTCCTCCCAGCCGTAGAAGCGTAGACATGATTTCTGGTAGACATAGCCGAGTCCAGCTACGACACCCACGACCCCGGTAAGTCTGAGTATTGGGGGAAAAGCGCCTTTGCCTGCGAATGAGGGCGCGTATCGTTCGGTCGTTAACATGAAGAGGGGTCCGACAGCTGCTGCTCCTGTTCCCATAGCCCAGTCGCTTGTTCTGGCATATCGGAAGGCTCGTAGCCAGTACCTGTCAGAAGTGTGTCAGCGCTTCCTACTCACTCCTCTTTGCTTCGTGCTCGGCTGGTCATAATCTTGCTAGACTCTGGCTGCACATACGGGTCTGTGTCAATAACCTGCAGCTGTTAGCACTCGATGTTGCGCAGACCGTAAGGTGCACATACTGGATAGTCTGTGTTTATCCGCTTCGGCGGCACCCGTGCATTTGGGAAGTCCAATTCCGCCATCCTGCCAACACTGAAGCTTCCTAGTCGTTCAATACCACGTTCATCGTCTTCACTGAGGTCCAAGCCTGCGGAGCTGGACCAGCAAAAAAGGAAAGTCTTCCGATAAAGCTACCTCACGTGCTTACCGACGCTATGATCTCAAAAAGGAATAGCTTCTGCCATGACGTTTCGCGTAGAGGAGCAGAACGCGTCGCACTCTCGAAACGCGTGCCGACGTGCTGTCAAAGAAAGCTGTCGTCTATAATACTTAGCAAACTACTACTGGACCACTGAGTCTCGCCGGTCAAACCATCCTCCAACAAGGCCGTCTCCCCCATCGCAAACTTCAGTAATAGCTTGTAGCCAATACCATCCTCCCGAACCTAGACACAGAGAACCACCATGGCAGCCGATCCATTAACCACCAGCACGGTAGACGACCTAATGCTGCAAGATGCAGCCTTCGATACCGACGACGACCCCTTCGCCGACAAACCCTCACGTAACGTCGAGCGCGACGACAAGCCCACACTCAGCCCCCGAAAGCGCAAAGCAGACGACGAGAACCCCTTCGGAGGTGCCGGCAACATCGACGAAGAAGTCAAAATCACGAAACAGCGCAAGAAGATCCCCAAGCTCGACGCTGATAGGCTGCTGTCCGAGCCTGGAATCCCGAAAGTGCGTCAGGTCATTCGCTCGGGAGGTTTCAGGAAGAAGTTGAGGTTGAAGGGGAAAGGCCATGAGTTCTCGGATGCCGCAAGATTGCTGAATTACTACCAGATGTGGTTGGATCAGCTTTACCCGAGAGCGAAGTTTGCGGACGCGTTGCAGCTTGTGGAGAAGGCGGGGCATACGAAGAAGTTGCAGATGTACAGGAAGGCGTGGATTGACGAGGGCAAGCCGGGATATGTTAGGAGGGAAGACGTCGAGCAGGCGGTTGAGATGCAGAATGCGGCACAGAATGAGTCGTCTGCACCCGCGCACGTAGAGAGTGGGGCTGCTCTTGAGCACGAGATAGAAGAAGATCCTGCGGCTCTGTTTTTCGCTGGTGGCGATGCCCATGACGAACAAGACGTGGGAGATCCTGACGAGGACGAGCTCGACGCCTTGCTAGCTCAAGGAGACGAAGCCCCCACCAGGCCGACCAACAAGCGCATGGCTGAAGTCGAATCTGAAGGAGAAGACGATCTAGACGCATTGCTGGCACAGCAAGATACGCGCAGACGAAAACGGTCGCCCATTGTTGAGGAGGAAGATGAGCTTGACGCCTTAATGGAGCAGCACCATGCAGCCACGAAACAAGCGCAACGGCAGGTATCACAGCAAGTACAAGAAGCAGACGAAGACGATGAGCTCGACGCAATCCTCAACGAAGAACCCCAACCCAAGCCAGTAGAAAAGCCCAGTAACGCTCCGAATGACGCATCCGCATCAGACCCATTCGATCTCGATGATGACACGGACGACTTCGACGCACTACTCGCCCATCAAGAAACAGCACCAGAGCCCGACCTCCCCCTATGAGCAACCACGCCTCTGCGCCAAAGTTGAAATCTCAGAACCGAGAAGACACCCCACCCAGCACGGAAGAAGTCCCGGAGCTCGACAGCAACGCCGTGTCTTCATCCCCGATACCCAACGTACGCACGGATGAGCTCGACGACTTGATGGATGAGCATGATGCGACAGTAGTCGAGAAGCAGAAGTCGACGTCGATGGATTCGGGGATAGTGGGGGGCTTCTTGTCGTCGAGTCCGATACCGAATAGGGAGAGTCAGTAAGTAAGGTCAAGACTGTTTTGCACGGGTCATGAAGGAGCTTTCGGAGGACAAACTCACGTTAATCGGCTTTTCAACACTTTCTTTACTTGCAAGCTTTGGTCTGTGGCCCTCTAGTCTAGAGGGATTCAGCTTATATGAGTGCGATGGGTTGTACCAGCTGCTAGAACGCAAATTGCATTGACGGCAAATATAGTAATCGAGCTCAATCACAAAAGTCTTCCAACTGCTGTTAAGTCTAGAGGGTCTAAGAGCATGGCACGCAGGGTGTCTAGCCCATTTCAGGCTGACGACAATCGTGCGCGCGCTACAGTTCCTTTAGCATCAACAGTGCAACAGCAACGCCTCAACACCTCTTACGTCTTCCAGGTCTTCTAACTTCCAAGTCTTAGGCTCACAAGAAAGCGCACCATCCAATATACATCCTAGCCAAGTTCGCGCCGTCGCAAGCCTGCCTGATCATCTCCTCAACATACCCTCCCACGCTAAGTGGCACTGACTCTCCCACCAACATCCCCCTAACCTTCCCTTTGACCCCCTCCAACATCTTCTCCGCCGTCTCAGGCACACGTCCATCCGCGTCCCTCGCTCGCCTCCTCTTCCCAGCAGTCATGAAATCAGTCGTCGGGTCGTGCAAGAACGTCTCCAGGACGGTCATAAGACCATCCTCGTGGTTGCGCAGAAGTGTCATTGTGATCTCGCAGCACTTCCGGAATGGACCTTCGACGCCAAAGGTGCCGAATGCGTCGACCATGTTGTGTGTCATGCGGAAAGGGACCATCTCGGGCTTGTCGAACGTGAGACCCTTGTCGAAGAGACAGTTAAAGTCCACGTGCATGATGCCGCCGTTGTCTTCTTCGAAAAGGATGTTCTCGCCGTGGCGATCGCCGAGGCCAAGAATGTGGCCGACCATGGACATTACAGCGGCTGACCTTGTGTAGCGGACTCGTGCGTTGAGCCAGGTGCTAGGATCCGGAAAGGTCTCGACAAACCAGTAGCGGAGGACTGGTGGGAAGAGTGGTACAATACGCTCAGTGAAATCCTTTGCCTTGTCTGACGAGCGGCCGCAAATATCATCGAGGGTGTGTCTGAGCACGCCAT
>Ga0210040_10001764_pt1 | contig 31921 bp, 18 predicted proteins | sample CryGeyCG12114_NA_FD_185462 | JGI IMG/M metagenome (GOLD analysis project Ga0210040, IMG submission 185462) | Groundwater microbial communities from aquifer - Crystal Geyser CG19_WC_8/21/14_NA (SPAdes) (version 2) | ecosystem: Environmental > Aquatic > Deep subsurface > Groundwater | place: USA...
AGCTAACTAATGAAAAATGAAGAAGAAAAAACAGTCGGAAGAGACAGACGTTTTTTGATTTTTGCATGCTCTGCGATAATGATAAGATAAGACCGGTGCAGCTAATTTTTTTTGACATCAACTAAATGCGGGGTTACACTTCGTGGAACTGTACAATGTCATACCACTAGTTTTTCGAGCCTTTCGCAGAATAGGTTATGAAAATAATGGCTCTTGTTTTCTTACTTATTCAACAAAGACCCGCTGATAATGACAGCAGTTGTGTACCGAGTCGTAACCATACTGTCGCATTTGTATTACTCGTAGTAGTCATTAGAAAAAAAACATTTCCAAATAAGGTCGTGACAACAAAAGTAACTGTGCTTGGTTTGTAGCCGTGTGATTGTAATTGTTTAAATTTGAATTGACAAAGTGGCGTAGTATAGGATAACCTATGTTGAGTCTATTGGCTGACTCCGTTGTTTACTTATGCCAAGTAACTATATTGCGTTCGGATTGGTTTTGAAGCTGTATGCCATAAAGTAATTGGATTCTAGTGTAAATGAACTTGTAGTTAGTTGGTTGCTTCAGAGAGTCGAAACAACAATGGGAATCATAACAATGAGAACTTAATTTGTATTACATTTGTCTCTCTGGCCCTATCAGTAAAATCTGATGGTTTTTAATGGGTCTGATTGGTGCATTGAGGATGTTGATTAAGTGCCGTTAGATGTCTTTGTACATGATTGATGAGTGCTGTGAAACGCGCCGCTCAAAATAAGACTTGTTGGGTTCAGCTTGTGTACTTGGAGATTGTTAAATTGGCAGCTAGATAGATTTTGAGTGAAATCTGTCAACAAATGACATAGTGGGCTTTAGATGAAATGTGTGAGTGCGGCTCATATTTGCATACACACAGGTTGGTTTAACCTGCTAGCCTTTTTTTAATCTCCTTTTTCGTTGAGAATTGAGGCCATGTGTTGTTGTTGTTGTAAGTTGAACTCCCAGAGTCGTCGGCAGTTATCATATGTGAGTTTTGAATTAGGTTGTTGGAGGCTCATATTGATTGATGATGATAGTAAATATTTGGAGTATTGCTCATTTTGGCTTTAAGCGTCTATAGCAGATACAAAAGTGAGTTTCGGGAAATTCAAAAGCTAAGGCACAACCATCATTAAAAGATACAAGTCTGACGGTTGCATTGATAGGATTAGCTCTGGGTGTGATTAAAATAATTTTTTGTTGCTTATATGCTTATCTGTCAATTATAACTGCATGCTCAGATAAAGTCTTGTATTCCTGATTAAACTGTTTGTATCTTGAATTAAATTTTTGTCAACTCATGTTCTAGTTTTGAACAGGATGAGAATAATTAGTCCAATTTGATGTGTGATAAGTTTTAATAGGAAATGAAGCGGGACGATCCGTATGAAATTTGCATGAAAAGAGCATATTTGAAAGTTGGCTCGGCGTATACATTATTTTGCAAGAGTTATTTTGATTTAAAGTCATTAGTATATATGGTCAGAAGAAATGAAAAGTGAGATTTGTGAACAACTCATTAGACACCAGAGAAGGACAGAGAAATCGAGCTGGGTTCTCTGAAACGGAATACAGAGGATTGTAAAAGGCGTTGAGGATTACGTTTCAACCATTAATTTGAATCATGAGTACACATATTGCAAAAGCAGAACACACATCCACACGGGCTTATTGTGATGAGACTTCTGCAAGAATCTGTTACAATTGTTCTCTCTTTGTCAGGGAATTCATCACGCAGTATTACGCTATGTCACACAAGCAGAGACAATAGTTTTTTTCCCTTTCATTATTCTTATTATCCTGAGCGTAGAAAATTAAATCTCAAGAGTGAATAATCTCTTCAGAGTTGAATTGCTCTCATGATGGTTCGGCCACAATCATCTATCTTATATGGTGGCTCCAAATTGAACTGCCAGTCTGAATGTATGCACAGTATGTAAGTGAGAAGGGAAATTAAGAAATATTGAGAGCCGGATGCTGCAATATTATACACTGGTAAATATGATGATGATGGGATGGTAGTTAGGATTGAAGAACTGTTATGGTTTTTGTTTGTGCGTGCTATATTGTTTGTACTACACGCTTCTAGAACAACATGTGAGTTTGTGGAGTGGACAATGATCCATGAGTTAGAAAAAGTTCAAAAAAAAAAAAAAACTAGGGATCTTTAGTGAGACATGATATATGCTATAGGCTATCAGTATAGGGATGTGCTTGCAGTGATGATGCTAATCATTGAATATTGTATCAGAAAATTTATACAGTGGGAGTAGAGACAAGTCTTGTTTTTGTGAGCAAATACCTTATTTAGCACCCTTTTGGGGTCACTTGGTCCATAAATGGATGGCCAAAGTTTCCCCATTATCATTCTCTAGATTGTTGTTTGAGGAAGAAAATGTTGAGCACAGAAGTGCTGGCAGATTGTGCAGTCCTAATGTCACTTTCAGCTTCGGCTCATCGTCCACTCGTATTACTTTCTTATGTAGTTGCAATGATATTTGTTTGCCTTTTCTAATGTGCCAGATCGTGACTCTATTTTCTCCTCTTAAATGCTTTACCTAGTTTTTGTGTGTCTTTTTTTTCGTTGCCTATTCTTGAATTATTTAGTGTCTTCAGTAATTTCTGTAGAATTAGCTTTTTTGAAACGAGAGAGAGAGAATTTATAACGAAGGAACCAGTGAACAATTAGTATGCATGTGCACATGAGTTTCTACATATACGACTATTTGTTTTGTTTTCATCTTTCTATGCAAGCATAACCAAAGTAGGATTTGTTCGTGCCAAAAGCTTCAAAGAGTTGTTTCCCTCCTTGTTATTCGAGCATGCATGCATATGAAAAGGATGATGAGAGCAGAAACAAAAAGAACGTACACTCTTATTATTATTATGTGTGCTCTTTGTATGGGCTTTTTTCTATTTTTTGGTATTGTTAGTAACCAAGCAAAGCACATATACATATTGCATACTACATAACTACTGTTTTTGCTAGTTTCTTATTTTCTTCTAGTGTAAACCAATATTATGAGCATTGAGGGTTCAAATGTTTCTGTGCTATTAGGCAGTCAACTATTTGGGCATAAATACAAGCATGCATTTTTGTTGGATGAAAAAAAACGTGCACCTGCATATTGTATTATATGTCTAGTAGTTTGTGCCAGGAGTAACCAGAAGTTCCTGAAATGGCATTAGGAAAAATGTGTTATATGATATCCGGGTTATAAATTACTAATTAGTTTAAATGAAACAATGAGTTCCGTTGTTTGCAAGATTTTTTTTCAATCACACAACAAGTTACAAAAAAGGCAACTTGTGTGAGTGAAATCGTCATCTTTGACATTTACCCTCGTGGAAGGGAAAAAAATGGTGAAAATTTGTGGACGGAATGAAGAGTTGAGCTGTTTATTGCGTGCTGGTTCTCATGAAGCCCCTAACTAATTTGCACTGTTAGTTTGCTGATGGAAACAGCGATACTCAGCGATGTATGTGATGGTTAGCTTAGGTTAGCTAGCACATGGATAGCGAGATGAAATAAGAGCTTCGAGGGCGTTGAATAATTGCAATTGAACTTGTATACACGCTGCCAACATGAAACGGCAAAAAGAGTACAGTACCACGCCTTGAAAAAAAATCATTCACACACTTGGTGTTCCTGTTAGCTCCCTAGATTATCTGCAACACTCATCTCTCACCTTGTAGGTTAGATTGATAGCACAGTGACACAAAGAGCACTCAAAAGGTGAAAAATTATCATTTTGTTCATATGGGATTTTGATTAAATAGTTGAGGCCTGCATGACCGAAATTGCAAAATGGTTTTCTTGTTTTGAACTTGCCATGCAATATTCATCATTAAATCCTAGTGGAATGGAAAATTAGAATTCATACTTCTTTAGGGATTTGTAAACTTTTAGAGTTTGCAAGATTTTGATCTGTTTGTGTGCTCATGTTAGCCATGAATTGTTTGTTGCAAAAATGAAGACGCATTTGTTAGCTGCTAACTGAAAGTTTTAGCACTGACTGAGTGAGTGGCATGCATTTAAAGATAAAATTAACAGATTACGGGGGATATAAAAGCTAGTTAGTTATTCGGTTAATACTTTCATATTTTGGTTATTTTCCATGTCATGGGGACAAGGCTAATGGTGCATCTGCCCTAATGTCAACTGCAGTATATGGAAGTAGCATGGGAGTAATGGGAACTCATATGAGAATAAAATGTATTGCATCTGTCCCCGTTGCTCCCTAATATGCTAGGAATATGGCACAGTGCTGAGAACATGCATTATTTTCCCCGGCGTACTGTATTTGTCATTTGATGAGGTTGATCATGGCCATAATTATGAATGACATGAGCTCTCTATGTTGACGAGATTTTCTAAATGACAGTAGAGGATAGTCATCACTTTTGGAGCACGAGTTGAGAAGTCAGATTTTTTTATTTATGCACTGGGCACCCCTGGGTTTGGAAGCCCAGCGTACAGTTGAGTTCCTAATGGATGGCTACTACTAATCCAAGCAAATATTTCCATTTTACACGCATTACTTATGCTTTGGCCAGTGTGCGCTCATATACTATATTGACTGGTTGAGAATTCAATTCGATTTATCTTCTTTTTGAGTATGCAATATTAATATGGAAGAATGGAAGGGATAGTCTAAGTAATAATATAAAATGGACCGTGACATGACACAATGGATTTCATGTCTGCTATGAAATGAAATGCAAGGGTGGCTGTTACACACAGCTCCATATATTATTGGACTTGGCTTCATTTTCAGATTCTTTTATGTAATATGGCTACATGTGACTAAAAAAGGAAATTGTACGAACAAAAAGGAGGATAAAGATTCTCGTTGAACCATATGCTTCTTTTTTGGATGTGCTGCCAGATTATTATTTTCTTATATATTACTGCTATGGCAGTTGAACATATTGCTTTGCAATTTTCTCTTTGTAAGGATGGGGTAGGAAAATATGATGCCATTTATGTGCTCAAGCTCCAATACAGATACTTTATAGATTTCAGAAAGGGCTCATGTATGCTACCCGTGAACTGCTTGTTATTGCAATAGGATTGAGTGGAGATAGACGCGATTTCTACTAGAATGCAATTATGTACTGAATGATTATTTTTAGTTCATGTGAAATGATATCGCGACTGGAGCGATGCAGGCTCAACGCATTTCATGAGTGTATTGAGCTGTAAATATAGTATGCTACCAGAATTCACCGTTTTATGGTGCATGCATGATGATGTCGCCTTAAAGAGTTATGTTTTTTTCCCTGTATATCATGATGATTGCATAACTCAAAGTAATGGAGTATCCATGTCTTCTCATTGTATTCTGTGAGTCTGTCAAATCAAGTAATTTTTTGGGTACTGGCACTATATGCTATCTTTCGATTCTGAAGACAAGAGTGTTGGTTTGTTGAATTTTTTTCGCGTAGCCATGCTGCAATGTTGTAGATAGAAGGGATAGTGCCATGCCATACCAAGTTAATAGGTCATTGGAATACCTTTAGGACATGCACAATCATGTAAATCAGAATATTTCATGGATATCTACACTATATGATATTATTTGTGGTTGAATGAGCACGCAGGATCGCTTTTTACGCATCTAGTGATTGAATAGTGGTGCTGAGGGCTGTGTGAATCTATAGATTTAGTTTGAATCATAAGCCCCGAGATTATTTCCATATTATGTTCACTTGAATGAGGTGAAAGTAGTATAAATTGAAAACTGGGCTACGATTCCTATAGGTTTTTGATGAAAAATCATGCAACTACCTCTTACATAAGTCTTTGAGTGAGTCCTGATAAAATTCGACAAGAACTAGTCTTGTTGTCAAGGCGATGAATAACTTTTAGATGCTCGGCACCAAACAAATAAATAGTCAGCAGTCAAAAGATTTTTAAAATTCTACAGTTGTCATTGCTTGCGAAATATTAAAACCTAAAACCCAATTTTTTGTGAGATAATAAGTGATATAAAATATTTAAATTGTTAGCAACTTTAAGTGATCATCCGTGATTGTGATTGTAATTATCATTTTTTTCCACATTAGCAAGGGAAATTGTTTTCATCCAGCGTATAGAACAAAAATTGATCATTGGTATCTTTCTTTTAGTTAGTTTAGTTAAACATAGAATTGAGCCATTGATTTATCACGTTATAACGTTAAAAAAGACAATTTTAACATAATTGTCTTTTTTTTTGTATGCACAGATGTGAGGATATTCTCAGTTGTATCTCCGTGCTGGATGAAGTGATAGCAGAATTTGATGATACGTCCGGTCCTCCTACCAGTGAAACAGTAACGTCGGCAACTATTCCCAGGGGAAAGGACATTGACGAATTATCGGATTCTAAACAATCCTCCTCTATAAGAAATCCTACTAGAATTCCGCTAAGGCAAGCACCCAAGTCTCCATCGGTGGATAAATCCACGTCAGGAACACAAGTAATTTTCGTAACGGGACCAATGAAGAAACTCAACCCGTCCAGCTCGAATGGAGTCCAAAAAGAAGTTGACGAATCCAATATTGGAACCAAATCACAGTCAACACCTATGGCCTCTACTAAAAGCCACGAGAAAGGAGAATCCAAAATGGGCTCCACATACAGTAAAGCGTCGGCCAATTCTCTTTTAGCCCAGTTGAATGGCTCAGCCGCGTCTACCAAGATTGCCCATAAGGCAGTGGGAAACACAGTACCACATGTAGAGGATAAAGCTACAAATGTAAATATGTTAGTGGAGACAAAATCTAGTCCATCGATGCGAGTACGAACTACAGTGAATGCGATTAATCACAACACTAACATATCACATGCTAATTATCGCGGTGGCAGTTGCATGGCCCATTATTCCCCTGCATTCAAGAGGGCCATGGGATGGGATGTCCAGACCGATCCTGAAGACAAAGGTGGCTCCTTTCCTAAAGTAAAATCCCGGGGACCAGTAGTGTTGGACACTAGTTCTGTAAAGCTCAAAGGGCTGGATAGCATGAATCGAAAACCACATGTGCAAGAATTGACCACCGGATGCGGAAAATTATTTGCCAACTCTTCTCCCATGGATAAACCCAACGAGTCTTCAGTGGCTGTTTGTTGTGGAAACGATACCAGCGGAATTCATCACTCTCCCAAGTTGATGCGTGCTATGAAAGAAGAGGAGTGGAACTTTATAACGGAGAACAAGTTGCCCCGATCATTACGGAAGACACGAAAAACTTGCTTTATGGAAGAAGGGAACGGGAGTAAGGAAGATTCTAGTAACCAGAGCACCATGAGCTCCAATCCGGACCATTTGAGATGGCAATCCGATGGAGGGCGAAACAGTAGAAACAGCAGTAATGCAGAGATGGATAATATGGATTCAAGCCATCACAAAAATGGGAAACCCCAAGTCATCCGATCTGCGGCAGCAAGTGAGGGTGGAGACAATGCGAGTCCCAAGTTGATTGCCAAAGGGACGAATCATGATGCCAACAAGGATTGCACAGTGTCCCAAATGAGTGAAAGTCCATCTGTGATTCGAAGAAATAGTGGGACTCACCAACTCATTTACATCAATAATAATAACAATAATAATAATGTGCAGAAGAAGGGAAGCAGACGTTTGAAGCCTAAAGATGAAGAGAGTATTGTTACAAAAGGGAAGCAAGCAAGTGCACCAGAATTAATACCAATTATTCCTCCGTACAAGAAAAAATCAGAGAGTTTGGCAAATAAGAACAATGTCAAAGGGATGCTGGAATGTTTGGATGCTGAAGAGGAATCTCTACTTTCGCCGTCTGCATTCACTACTAGCACATCTACATGTTCCTCCAGTGACTCGAGTAATTCTTTGTCACGAGAGTTGTCCAAAAATCATAATCGTAATGAGGAAAGAGGATCCACTGGTGCTAAAGGGACGCCTCTTATATTAGGAGGTAGTTCACCCTGGGGAAAGTTGAGCTGTAATGGGAACCCTATGGAGCAGCAGATAAGCAAAATTGCCATGGATAATGATAATGAAGCCACAGAATGTATGGAGAAACCGAAGAATAAGATTAGTCCTGTGCGTGCTTCTCCTGCAAAATGGAATGTTCAACAGAATCCCAACAAAGTCATCATGCGTCGTGAGGATGTGAGAGTAAACAATAAACGGAAGGGGCATCATGGTAGTGGAAACAATGTGAATGTGCATGATGTGGATGATGGATATCTGAGCATGATAAATCGGAACGAAGCTACAGTTCTCCCCTGGCCGGAGGAGTTGGTTGAGAATGAAACATTTTCCAAGGAGGAGCTCAAAAGGCTTTCTACACAGGACCCTGTGGATGTATTAATGGCCAATGTGGTGCCGGGAGATTCAGAAGTGACCAAAGGAGTTTGGCCAAAAATGAAGCCACTGCTTATAGGCGGTGACAGAAATTTGAGTAACGAGAGGATTAATCGTCATCCAAGGGACAATGGGAACGGGGTTGGAGCTCAGCAGCAAATGGTCAAATACTCCCAAGAGTTGCAGAAAGAATATTTTTCAGACGACTCTCTGGAATTGGAAGAACCAGGGGAGCCACTAACATTTCTCTTGAACGAGCCATCACAATATTTAGAAAAGTCAGTGCTCAATTCATACGCACGACAACCTGTAGTCGCATGTCCGATGGAAGTTCAAGATTTGGAGCGCAAAGGATCTCCACCAGCAAAATTCATGATTGGACCCGAAAGGAAAGTCAAGGGAGAGAAGAAAACAGCCAATCGAAATCAAGTAGACTTGTGTTTACCTGCTCCGAAACCATGTTCTTTTTTTGTACCGTGGGCTGAAGGAGGTGGGTCGATGCCTGTTACAGAGAACAATAAAAGTGAGGTAATGATGAATTCAGGTGCCACGACTGGGTCTTCATCCCCTGGCAACGCGGGGTCTCCAGCTCATGCGTTCCGCAGACAGTTAACCGTCACTATGGGCGAGGATGGGACAACTACTAATAACCTAACCAGTAGTTCAATGCATATGAGTTGTAGTAGTGACAGCGGTGCTACGTCCGAGAATAGTTCCGGAATAACTGAACTAACCATGCATAACTCTAATGAAGAAGATAGTGTGCTTTCAATCTCGGAGATTAATCAGACCGCTATTAACAACAATGTTGAGAGCATACAGACAAGTGGAGACAGTACTACCAAAGTTGACAATAATAATGGTGGCAGCCAAGTTGTAGTCAATAGTGGACTCATTACACCCAAGGCACTTAACAGTAGAGTAAACGCATTCCTTTCTGTATGCAGAGCCGACGTTAGTGGTGACACACCTGACGATTTGACGACGAAAATTCTAACCACTTTGACTCCTTACTGTACAACTCGCAATCAGATTCGAATCCAGTCAAATTTCAAACCACTGAGCACCCGGAATGCAAATGCCATAACACTTGTGTCAGTGCCATGCCAAACTACAGAGAGTTTGATTGGTCCTGTGGGGGAGACAGCTATTATGGGCACCAATAGTTACAATGGTGGCAAAGTGAAGAATGTTAAGAAGAATTCTAAAGGGGAGAAAAGGAAGACCAATAAAGGCAAGAAAAGTACTACCAAGAACTGTGTGGATGGACTGAATACCAAAATGAATGAAGATAAGACTGAGGATGTGGGAGATCTTAATGTTGAAGTGAAGGAGGGAAAATGTGAAGTTGCATTGAATGAGGCCGATAGTAAATGCGAGAACGATGACGAAAATGAAGATCGTAGAAAAACGGAAAAAATATCTCAAGAATTGGATGAGGTAGTAAATATGTTTTTCTCTGCCAATGAGAAATTCTTAAGCGAACTGGAGAAAGATGAGTCGTTGCTTTCAAATGAAGAAAAAGTGGACCAAAAAGAGCCCAAAGTGGACGATGGAAAATCTAGTGACCAAGAAGATGATGCAATCATTTCGTCAATTCCTTCTCTGGAAGATGAACAAGACTTTAACAATGTCGATTTGTGCACACCACATAGGGATAGTGTGGAGGATAGTGTGAAATCTGAAGGATTCGATTCCGAGTCAATGAAACAACAGGTAAACTTCATTATTAATTCTGTATTAGTGTAGTTTGCTGGTCTGCGTACGTGCTGTAACACATTAACTTTCTATGGAAATTATATGCATATTAGTCAGTTATATGTCGTAGGTGTGAATGTTTGTATTTAGTTGTAGGTACTGCTAAAATTCATATAACTACATGTTGACGTAATTTCATTTGCAACATATTGTTGACGAGTTTTCGAATGATTTACATAAAAGGTACTAATTTTACAAACCCTCTGTTTCTTGTTTCTCTATCCAGGAAACTCAGGTGGTGCGGACTTCTACTCCGGTGAATGACAGTCATATCAGTCAAGTGTTGGGACTGAGTTTTGATCAGTCTGCAATCGAAAATTCGCCATTTTCTACCATTAAGCTGACTGAACCACTGGTTGGGACTCCTCAAATGCTGGAATGCGATTATGATGGATTGAATGAGTCGCCTCCCAGTTTCATTCCTGCCCCTCCTCCAATATCAACCCCTACCAGCTCTATCCATTCTTCGGGGGAGGGATTTATTCCGAAACGGCCAAGAAATTCCCAGATGACCAAGCCTTCCAGATATGTGCATGGGACTGGTCATCGTACTGGTGTGGATGTGCTCACCGAAAGACTAAATGCCAAATACAAGAGCCCTGATGATGTTCCTATAAGTAACTTTGTGCATGATAAACGAAATATCTGGGCCATGTATGATCGTCCATTTGATGAAGGTAAAAATGAATATTCTTGTTTTCATGTAGAAACTGAAATTCTGGGAATTAATAGTTTAGTTTATTGCATACAATGTATACTTCTGATCTGTGATGTTAATAATGTGAATTATGTTTTTATTGTTTGTACACAGACGTCCTCTCGAACAGCGGGAGCAAAGCCTATTCCAGTCGGTCCCAAGAAAATCTTATGGATTTGATGAAACATGATCGTTTAGAGCATACTTTTGCAACCCGTGGTCAATCCTCAACGCTTCCCCTTAATATCAGACCTCCTACAAATCAAAGAAGAGCGAATACTTTTAGGAGCATGTTGCTTAAGTTTAAAAGAAGTAAGATTCATAGTGATTTTTTCAACTTATGTGTTAAATAATGATTGCTAAAACGTTTTTCTCAATTCAAAGGTAAAGGCAATGGAGGAAGTGCCATCATTAATGAATATCCTGAAGTGAATGATGAAGTACTGAGCATTACTAGTCGTGAGACGGGGCATTCTGAAACGAAGAAAAGAGGATTTTTTAGTCGCCTTTTTCGTCGGCGGAGGAAGAATTAAAAAAACAGGAACTAAAGTTTACAGTTGTATAATACGAATCTATAGGTGCCCATTGTTGTTTTTTTGAGCCCATTCAAGTCAGTCAATATGGAAAGAATTCTAAATTACAGAGGAGGGTATCGGAATTACATTGCCAAAAAAATTGATTTAAAACCACCATTTGTACCGCTTAAATCTTTGCATCGAATGGCTGTTTATTATTTATATTTTTGGCAACGTAATTCCGATACCCTCCTTTGGAATGGAATAGTGTCATATGTAATACTATATGTTAGTTTATTAATAGTTTTCGCATTTTTACTTGTTCTTGATGTAATATGCATTTTCTGTAATCATTATAAAACTTTAAAGGCAGAAAAGTTGAAAAGTGTTTTAATTTGTACATATTGCATGGAAAAATGAGATGTATGGAAATGTATGTAATAATTGTGAGTTTGATGATCGCACTATGTAGATTTACTGTGTTAGCTGTATTAGTTTCACAATTCACATGTATTACGCACGAGTAACTTTCTCAGCGGAAAAGTTATAAGCTTTACAAAATTGTACATTTAACACAAATTTACTATATGCACATGATAATTTATACAATAACTCTCTGTGGTTTAATAAAGCGAAACGTGTATTCGATTTGAGTTCCGTGAAAGTGAGAACCAATATCATCTGATTTTAACAACTGCATGTCATTTAATAGAAGCCGGATTTAATGTGAAGGATGAAATGAATGATGAAAGAAAACAGGGAATCGTTGCTTTCTCTCTTGTTTTCATTTATTCAATTAGTACATCAGATTCTCCTTTTTATTCTCATTAAACAAACGGGCGTACCAACCGGTACTTAAGTAATGTACGTAAATGCGTGTAAAAGTCTGTGTACAACGTAATTATCATCATTATATAGCTGGGTACAGTATAGTCGATCATACACAGAAAGTACATGAAATAGTATAAGAGAATCAAATAATGCACAGATCAGAAGAGATGCACTCAATCATATAGCATGTGGACTACAGGTATATGGTTCATATAATCATAAATAACAGTAATATGTAAAACAATGCATCGTGTTTAAAAAATATATCAGTAAAAACGAGAGTCTTCAGATGAAAACAAGTGTTTGATCATTCAAAGCTACAATAATACCGAACAAGTCACAACAACGTAGGAGGCTCAAAAGTATAGAATCTCTTCCATTTAGAATGTCATTACATGCTATGTAAGTAGATATAGTAACGTGTAAGTAGTTAATTAGTTTAATAGTACAGTTTTGTAAAGTATTCTTATTGTTTGAGAAAGTACGAGTTATTTTGCTAAACCATACGTGTACGTTATCGTTACACTAATCCTAGAATAATAAATCTAAATATATATATATATAATATATGATTCCACAGAAGATTGCATTATCGTCTTATGGGGAGTTCGGAAGTTCATTTTGTTCTCTCTGGGAGACATGGTCTTTTTTAGCAGACCTTAGACAGCTAAGTATGCATTATTTAAGTAACCAATGATTCCTTCTACAAGAAAACTGTGAACCACGATCCATATAAAAACTTAATTAGCTCATTACTTTGACCACTTATAGCTACTAATATTCAATTGTATAAATAAATCACCAGTTCTATAAAAAAAATTCTACACTCCTACTGTGAGAAAAAACTCGCTATTACTGGCTTGTGTAAACAACAATATCATACTCCTAATGTTAGACAATATATATATATATATATATATATATATATAATACATACGTCAATACGTACGTACGTGTTTTTTCCATGTAATTATTATACACTTCAGTACAGAATACCTTATTAACTAATGATGAGATAACATGTTATACACTTGTGAAGTTTACAAACTCTCACTAGTTCATTTCTTTGAGATACCAAGGAGTTGAAACAAAATGGCTTGAACAAGTATTCATATTTTGTGACCTGTACGACTCATGAATGAACTTATTAAATACAAAATTGTTAAGCATGTAACAGTACAAAGTAAACTGTCTAATAACAACAAGAATAATAATAACGATCAGATCAACCCTATCTAATCCAATTGTCCAACAAAACTACACAAAAATAATCATGGCACGAAAAATGCTCCAGTTGCAACAGTCGTCTCTCAAACAAAGGGCTCTACTATCCGAACACTTCTACGGTCTAACAGTAAAAGGAGCACATACATGTAAACTGTGTATTATAGGCCTCTTTCTGATTTTACAGAACGCCAGTACACTGTACATTTGCAAATATTGTACTAACAATCTCCATCTGACTACATTACCTAAAACTGAATTATACGTCAATGAGTATAAATTTAACAATAAATTCGATAGTCTTTTCACATTCAACATTGAGAGAAGTACAAAAAATGTAGAATCCATAACTTACAATACAAGAGAGAGACTGATTGGGAAAATCCTACTACCGATCCATAGCTATTTTTAAGTGATGTCAAAAGTGTAGCTCCAAAAATATTCGCTTATCCTGTTCATTAGGAGAGCAGTTATTCAGGTCATTCGTTCCTATTATCTAACAGGCATTAAGGAAAGAAAAATTCTCAACGAGCTATCTTGGGGAACTTATTGTTTTGAACAGAAACTGAACCACAAGAATGGAAACACAATTAAAAACAATAGCAAAGCTTCTACGATTGAGGCTATGGACGCTTAAAACATAAAACATATTAAATAATATGATACTGCGACCAATTAACAACTTTTAGCTACCAGATTTAAAACAATACGTTTCTAAAGCAAATTGTACGAATGAGCTCATTCAAGTTCATCAGCATAGCCACAGCATAGCTCAAATTACAGTGTTTACTCTATTGTTCTACAACATTGTTAATATATTTCTGCAGTCTGCCTTTGTTGTCACACAACTCAATTTTCTTAATGCTTCATCCTATGATGTGATGTGTTACACAAAACTCTCATTAAGATACACATACCCTACATTATAAGAGACCATAAAGTTGCAGAAAAGTTGCCCAAAATAACTTGTTCATGTTATAGAATACAATTTAAACAGAAAAACGGATTAGCATGATTTCATATTGCTTAAAGACTCTGCTAAAATTTGTTTAGGACTTGAATAACCTAAATATACTGTGTGTATAATAAAAATAGTCGCATTGAGATTAGCTCAGTTAAGGTTATTCCAACAGCAAAAAACTGCTGTACGTAACAAAAATCATAATTTGTGACATGAATATCATTAACAGTGTTTTAAAACAATTTTTAACACAATGACCTCCTATATTACTTGAAAATTATTGCACCAGGTCACGAACCATTCTAAACACTCAAGTTCGGCACTTTTATAATTTTACTGACCGAAGATTAAAATATAAAAACACTGTACCACCATACACACAGAATAAATTGGCATGCCCTGTTGGATTATTTAAAAAAAGCTATGATCTTCAGACGTCAAGCAGAAATTGATTCCACAAGCACTGATGTAGACTATAACTACCGTTTTTATGAATACCAAATAAAATCCCTGCCTAACAACTAGTCAGTTATTCAAACAAGAAGGCTGCTATTGACTAAAACGGTCCGTTTGGATTGTTCTGCACATTTGGCTGCATAGAATTTCTTCCGTTATTTGTTCCTGTGGCATATAATTGTTGCTGAAAGTGATGGAATTGTTGCGCATACGCGGGATCTGAGGTTGGGGGTTGCGGTGGTCCTTGTGGACCCCCAGGGGGGAAACCACCATTACCTCCTCCTCCAGGTGGTCCTTTCATATTTCCGCCACCATTGCTACCACCACCTCCCATCATGCCTGGTGGCATAGATTGACTACTAGAGCAGACTGGAGGTCCACCAGGCATACCATGGTCCATCATCTGATGTTGAGGAGGGGGGTGGGGCCCTCTCATTGGACCACAGCCTGGAGGGGGACCAGATCCACCCGCCATACTGGACGGAGGTGACGGACCTGGGTACTGCATTCGGTTTCCACCCATATTCACATTAACACTCATCTGAAACCAAGAGAACATGAGATTGTTAGTCTTAAAAAACCATGTCCCACAACGCAACACAGTTGCAGACCCAGGCTTTTGGTACATCAAAAATACTACATTACAAGAGTGTTGAACAAAATAAATGCGCAGTATCAATTCCTGTCTCAGGCAACATCAAAATTATCATACAATGCTTGCACCCTGGCGCAAAAATTTACGAAAAGAAGTTAAAGGCCTCAATGCAATTTTTTAAAGTACAAGGTAATATAAGCTTTTATGAAGATACTGTATAATGGAATAAGATATCCAAATTCAAGTGTAGCTATAATAATAACCCATAAAATATCACCAACTTATTATACGATCATGACTCGCTGCATTTGGTAAAAGCAGTCAACACAACAATACACACATACATAATCTTCTCTTAGAAACGGATAAAAAAACCACGCATGAATCAAGAAGGGTACAAGCACCGGAGCAAAAATATTTCCCTCAGGGCATGCATACCTGTTTCTCCCTGACTGCCTACTATATCATGGAATACCACTTCTACATGACAATGTTAAAGACATGAGTATCTAGTTACAACGCTGCAATTATATCAGTAACACAGCAAAAACCTGAAATGAACTTTTTCGTTTGCATGGCAGGACGAGAACGCCAATGGACGGTTACAACGGTTGACTGAATACAATGAAAGCAGTGCATCGATATCAAGTCCAGTGTGAGTGTAGTGCAGCTTATTGCTCATTCTGATAAAACTGAACAGACTTATGTATGCATGTAAAACTCCTAGTGTTTAGTATAGAATAAGACAATACATTCCATAGAAAAAAAGATAACTTCACTGCAAAAGAATGCATGGAAATGAAAATTCAAACACGTTGTCTGAATAGTTACTCTTATCTACGCATGATACTAACTCTATTGTATACTAATTATCAAGAAAGGTTCACTGAACTGAAATACGCTATGTGGGGAACCTCCAATTTCGAATTTTCGAACAATATATACAGCTTACCCCCATGTTAACATTTACAGATGGTCCAGATCCAGGATTGGTGTATCTCTGGAGGAAATCTAGATTGGGACCGGACCTGCCGCCAGGGCTTGGACCCTGAGGGCCACCCATGACACCGGGTTGAGAGCACATATTAGGCCCTTGATTATGAGGTGGTGGGGGTCTTGCAGGAAGGTACTGAATTGTATTGGGGGCATTAGGTTTCACCTGAATGTTGGTGCCACCAAAAGCTCGAGGTCCATTTGAGTTTGGCATCCTATAAGGACCATTTCGGTTTGGACCAGGTCCAGGACCCGGACCTTGTCCTGGACCTGACATCCCGGGTCCAGGACCCATTCTTGGAGATTGATTGTAACCCATTTGAGGAGGACCCACTCCTCTCGGTCCTCCCATATGAGGTCCACCACATCCCATAGGCCCACCAGGCCCCATTCCCCCAGGCCCCATTCCTCCAGGTCCCATTCCTCCAGGTCCCATTCCACCAGGAGGTCCAGGTCCCATCTGTCCACCCATTGGACCCATAGGTCCTCCTCCCATGGGTGGCATATGATTCATATGACCACCCATCTGCGGACCCATATGGCTGTTCATTTGATGTCCCATAGGTGGACCATGATTCATATTAGACCCCGGATTCATGTAAGGAGGTATATTCTGTATGTTCATTTGCTGTATCGTCATGGTTGCATTAACGTATGTATTATTTACAGTTTGAGGTCCCCCCATCGCCATCCCTCCACCATTACCATCTATATTCTGTTTGGAAAAAATGTATAGCATGTCAACGAATTTTCTTTCCATTAATGTTAAGATTTTGCCAATTTTGTTCGAGAGATATCGAGACCAAAGTACCTGTACACTATGCATAGACGTATTAAAATTAACCATGTTGGGATTCATTGGCGGTCCGCTTGGAGGATTCATTCCATAACCGCCGCCTGCTCCTCCTCCCATGCTGAAAGAATGAATTAATGCGTCAGTTCATTATATTTTGTATTTTTATACATTTAGCCATACAAGTTGAGGCTGAAATACAATGGACACTAACCTAGTACTACAAGGAGGATTTGGTGAGCTTCCACTTCCTCCAGTAAGCTGCTGAGACATTTGTACCATAGAAGAGATTGGATCAAAAGCAGGTTTGTTGCCAGGAGGTCCGGGCCCACTTAAATTCGGATTGAGGGGAACATTGTCAAAACCGCTCGTCGTTACAGGTCCACCAGGAGGTTCCGAAAGGGGTTCCATACTCATAGGAGGCATCCCTGACTTCATCATGCCACATGATAAGGATGAACCACTGTTTGGAGGGTTCCCATTCGTAGGGAAATTATTTGAACTACTAGTCTTAATTCCCTCCAGATTGGTTTGAAGAGGAGTTCCGGGCTGGGAGATCCTATCTATTGCTTGAGGACTGGGATTGGGCGTCGTACTACTTTTCGGCGTAACTACTGGACCTACACTACCAGGCCGTTGCTGTAAATATAAATAATTTCGTTCAGTTGTATATTCACTTGCAATCCAAAATACTAGTATAGGAGCAGCGAACTGAGCAGCATAACATGTTCTAGTGAAAATGGTAATGAAAATATAGATAAACTAGTTGGTTCTTGGTTCAAAATGCATACCTTCGAATTGCTACAAGACAATGTCATGTCTGGGGTAGATTTTTGATTGTTTGACGGTGGGGCTGACACAGGTGTTGGTGGAGCTGAATGTGATGGCTTATGTGACTGGCCAACAGGAGTTGGAGGGTTAATATCAGCATTTGAGTTGGGAGCCCTTTGGAAAAGAAAAATAATCGAGTTGAAAAAATTCGAATGCACCTTTATACATTGACATTCATTTCTAAAAACTATACCAAGCTACGTAAATTATTAAAAAAAAATAATAAACAATCGAAACGGAATGCATAAGCTAAATAATAAAATAAGTACCCAGGAGAGTTTTGGTTATTGTGTTCGGAAAGACCCACATTCGGTTGTTTCTGTATCGTCAACTCTTGTCCTTCAAAAACATTCAAGTATTGAATTTGTTGAGGTGACGGAACAGGCATTAAATTCGGCTCTTTAACAGAAGGAGGAGCAGATGAAGTAGGGGATATGGAGCACGAGGATTTTTCTTTACGACCCTTACTGCCGTCACTATTGCTACTTTCTGAGTCTTTTCTTTGGACGGTCGCCGAAGGAGAACTGTCCTGCATTTGTCCTACTTGAGGGCTATAATATCCAGAAGGGTAGTAGGAATGGCCTCCTCCCCCAAAAGCTTCATTCGACGCGGGAGAGTGAGGTGATGGTCTACTACTGAGCAACGAAAAAATAAACCAAATAAGAACCATGCTCAAGTCTAAAGCAACTCTTAGAAAATAAATACACGAAACTAACGCAAACGTATGAAGCAACAAAGGAACACTTACTTGTGAGGAGCGCCACACGAGCTCCCAGGGGTGAGTGGTGTGGCAGGACTAGGTACACTTCCCCCTTTATTTGAACGCGGACCGTTTCCTTGAGGACCTACCCCAGGGGGTGGCAAGGGTCCTCCCGATTTTCCCATGGGTTGTCCATCCATGAAAAATCCACCTGATGAGTTCCATTCTGGAGGCTTATTGCTAGGTGGTCCTCCCGGTCCTGACATAAAATCAGGCCCCATGTTCCCTCCCATGGACGGGTCACCCTGGAATAAGGAAATACGAATTATTGATTTATACAAGAAATTAAACGCTTAATTCAATCGAGTGAAACTTTGTATATGAACTAATAAGACATTGTTGCTAAAACTATTATATTCTGAATATATTAGACTTGAAAATACTAAAGATGAAATTCAATCAATTCACTAATTCTTCTGATGTTAAATACAATCTTCCCAAGACGCATATTATCCTGTATCTGTATCTGACACATCGTAGCTAAAAGAGTATGCCAGTTTGTCTAGGAGTGAGACTTTAGGAGGAGCAGATATTAAAGAATGTAAATTACCTGTACATTAAAATTGTCCATGTTTTCTTGAGGAAGCTGAGGGGGAGGATGGCAGTTTGGGTCCCCAGAAGCATTGTGATCATTTTCAGGAAATAAAAGAGCTTTCATTCTATTCATTTTGGCAAGTTGTTCTTCTCTATGCATCCTTTGTTGAGGTGTCAGATTCTCATCAGGTATTTTGATTCCACTAGGCATTGAACCAGGACCGCCAGGTGGTTGTCCTGAGCACATATAAGCAGGCGGCTGGCCACCAGGTCCATGGGGTGGACAATTCCCAGGACCGGGTCCAGGTCCTTGAGGACCACAGAATTGCTGACCAGAACCCTCATAAAAATTAGGAAAGCCTTGAGGATTCGACTTCTGAAAAGTTATTAAAAATTAAATTATCCATGACTTACATTTCATTCATAGCTCCACTCAACACTATTATGAAATTCCAACTACTTACATTAGGATTAGGAGTATTCCAGTTGGGAGGAGGGCCACCAGTAGGCATATTGAAATCAGGTGGCATGTTACCAGGCGGCATACTACCAGGAGGCATGTTACCAGGTGGCATATTACCAGGAGGACCGGGAACAGGTATCATATGTCCTTTATTGCCTTTCTTTCCCCCAGAAGAAGGGGGCCAATTGGGATTCCCTTGTAAAGGACGCCCGAAGTTATTCATTTTGAAGGGATTTTTCTGAAATTGAGAAGGAGAAACACAAGTCTGTGAAGACATGATTCATTTACAATGAGAATCTCTTGAAAATAAAAGCAACTATGAGTAAGAGAGTATTTCATCACGTACAAAATCGCTCACCTCTAGAAATTTTCTCGTAGCTGGTTGGGCCATATGAAAGGCGATGATGGAAGGGAATTGTTGTTGGAATACGGACTCGGCAGCTTTGTTAGCTAATTTTGTAGAAAAAACGAATATTTGACTTTGCTGCTGCATATACTGTGCCTCCAGTGTACTTGGCTGTTGTTTTGTCTGAGATTGTTGTGAAGGAGGAGGAGGGTGTGGATAATTTCCCATGGGTCCATGAGGAGGTCCAGGACCGAATTCAGAAGGACCACCAGGATGGGGTCCCATGTTCATTGGACCCGACGGCATATTATTAGAATATTGGGGGAAGCAATTACCGTACATAGGATTCTTGCCTGAAAGAGTTAAATATCATACTTAATGCATTAGTTATGTTCTTCGATCACGACTAATTGCACTTCGCACTTCCAATTGAATCATCAAACTTAAAACAAAGACAATTGATAAACAGCAAGCAACAATATTTAACTTTCTTATCGCGTAGTAAATTAAATGTACCATGCATCTGTTTCTTGTCCAAGACTCAATGGATATGCAAATGGTTAGAAGATTCAGTTTTTTTGAGTATTCAGAATATCAAAACTTACAATCAGGAAAATCAGGGTGACCCAAATCATGCAGCGGTTGTAGATCTGAAGGGCATTCATGCGTGGGATCCATGATTTGTGGTGTTGATGGGTTTTCCAACTTGATATCTCCACCATTGAGCAACATGTCATCAGAAAGTCCTTTGGAAGGAGTGGGTCCTGACGAACCTCCATCTCCCATATCATGCCCACCAACTGACATATGGCCACCTCCAGGATCCGGTCCCCCTGAGGAAACCTTCTCCTCCTTAATTTTGTTCAACCCATTTTTGTTCTTGCGACGCGAATTCTTCGCTTGTCCAGAACTCCCAACCGGACTTTTCCGGGAGTTCTTTCGTTCTATCGAGTCCAGCTTGTGTGCTTTAGGGGATTCGTGGCGACGTATATTAATATAGATGGTCAATGATCATTTGCTAGATCTGTCAAACACATAAATATAAAAGAATTTAGACTCATGTGGAAAACACATTTAGACAGTAATGAGAAGGCATTCATGAGTATGGGGGGAGCCGCGGGAGATTTAGTAATTAACGCTCGAGATAATCAACTTATTTATTGAGACCGCTCTGCTTTGACTGGATGAGCATGCATTCTTGTGATATAAATAAAATATTAGCGTTTATGATATTCACAGTAAGGCTGAAAAAGCAAGTTGCAAAGTGAAGGCTACAAACATTATTGCATGAAACATGCGGGAGTCTTTTCCTGCTTTGAGTGGCCCACCTCACTTAAACAGACTAAAAATACCTTTCATTTAAATTTAGCCGGAAGGGTTGCCAAACTCTAAAAATACTGTATAATTCCAAATTCATTCGTCAACAACTTAATACAGGATGCTATATTCTATTAGAAATATTCTCCTCGCCCTTGTTTTTGTTTATAGGCTTACAAAAGTATCAAAAATTAGCAGGTGCCAATATTCACAAATCCCGAATTAACATAACGTGAAACAAAACAAGGGCCAGGGCATTTTGCTACACCACCGCTTATTCTTAACCTAGGGGTTCATTTCATATTGACAAAGCTATTATATAATATCATTAATAACTGTGCATGGTTCATATTTGATTGGAATGAAATGACAATGACACTAACCAATATTTCAAAAAAAAATAAAAAACATTTCGCAGAATTACTGTAAGGGGGAAGTGATACAGCCACTGAATGTGTAAAGGAGGCCAGGAGGCATGATCAAACAATCAATGGCCTCTGCCGCAGCCACTACAGCCTACACGCCTACAGCTTGCCTATGCTTAAGTAAGTATTGATAATTGTTGATGAGCAATGCTTTGAGGAATTTGTACAGGTATTTCTTTTCAATGTTCACTTTAAAATCAATATTTATTTACCATAAATTATTTTACAATATGGATGCACTTTGCATTTGAAGAGTAAATTCACAATTTTCAAAAATGTGTCTCACGTTATCTATACAATGAACGGGTAAAGTTGGGTACCTATGCACCTATATCTATTGCAGTCCACCTCCACATAAAATTAAATAAAATACATTCTAACTGAATTAGAGGGAAATTTCCCAGTAAATCCATCTCTCAAACACTTAAACTACTTTACAGAAACTTTGCAGGGGAATCGTCTTTGGGAAACGACGGCTATTGAGACAATATTTGTTTATTGTGTACAATCAACACCAATCTGCGACTTAACTGCAGTGCAGCTTACCAGATTCGTTAATAAAATGTAATAGGGAAAGGGAATGTTGGTGGGCTCTCTATTCTGTCATGCAATAGGACAAGAAGTAAACAGTAACACGTAAATATTTGATCAGATCAAAAAATTAGATTACGACCAGACATCGATGCTTATGCTTACGTTGAAATTCTCATTCCAATAAGCTAACTAAGTTAATCAATAAAATTGATTGGATCTAAGCCCTGGGATTTTTAAATTATTAATCCAGTAAGACAGGGTATCAAAGGAACCGATAATATATTTAGTCACGTAACAAATAAATAATGCCTTACCATTTCGATGTAATATTAACTATTTTGATTTACAATGAGATGCTGTAGGTGGGTGGAGTTTAGAAATAAGAAATATCTTAAAATGATTTGGAGAGGGCCTACCCTACAACAATCCCTGAAAATGATCCCCAAAATGAGATGATCCTGAGTTCCCAGCGCCCAAGTTTGTATGCTACATGCTACGACAGACAAAATTAAATTTTGGAAATCGAAAATCAATTTTCGATTTTTTTTACTGAAAAATTAACATGGGAAAAGTCTAAAAATTGAGGCCCCTACCGTTTTTTCGATTTTGGCCACCCGGCTGTTTAGAGGCATGCAAAAAAATACACTTTTCGATGCTTTTCGAGTTAGTGGCTCGATGGGGATCTGGATCTAATACATTTTGAATTCTTATTTTCTTATCGAACTTTTCAATCTCCATTTGAGCTATGTTACAATGCACAACTTCGCCACCCGATTTCGGTACCTCATTTGTTAGACGATAAGACGATACACTATGCTCAACCGTCGACTATTATGCCATGCTATAATGACTTTACTTCAAAACTATATATTTGTTAGACAACAAAGAAAATGCGTACTTTTTAATAACGTAACTAGTTACGGAATCGATCTGACGAATCTTCATAAATCTTAATTTAATGAACAATTAATTGTTTTTAGACCATAAGTAAGTTTCCGATCTCATGCTGATTTTGTAAAATGGTTATGACATAATGATAGTAAACTAAATTGCATCAACTTCATTGCCATTAATGTCGTATAGTAAGGAAAAACGACATTACTAATGTCAATCCCACCGCGATTAGGACTTAAAACTTGTGGCAACTCGAAAATTTTTGGGGAATCACATCGTGCAAAAAATCACTTTTCTCAATCCTTTGCAATCTGAATTTCCATTCATTAAAATATTACATTAACAACATATACTTACATCTTTTCGTTGGTTTCTTACTCCCCATGTCTTCCGTGTCACTTCAAGTCACCAAAGCCATCTCAATTAATTAACTATTCTCATCCATCCCTCTTGACCAAAAAAACAAGAGTGGCAATTTACAATTGACAACTTTCAAAAAAATATTTGTGGCGGGCACATCAATTATGATTGAACTAGCAGTCTTTAAACGCTGTTACTGCCGAACCATCTATATATATACGATCAAATGAGCACTCGCCAACAAGAACACAAACACATGAGAACTAACTAACTATAAACTACTACACTGTTGTTTTAAAACGCGTTCCTAGCCATTCAAACTATCGACTCTGCTGTTCAACTCCACAAATTTTAAAAATTCCCCAATCACCACTATACTTTTCAATCACACCACACTACGTCAAGTTATTCATAATCAATAATTAAGTCAAGATGTAGTGATGATGATGCTATGATGAAGAATGATGCTGTCGTCGTCATACGTACAAATGAGAGGACCCTCTCACCAGAACCAGACACACTGCTGCTTGCTACTACCAAAACCATACTGGATATATAATATTTTTATTATTATTAATGCGTATGTACGAGTATATATAGAGTCAACCAAAGTTTTCGTATACACAAAAGTATACGTACACTCTCTGCTCACACAGTCACAAAATCTCACTGACTGAAGTCACAATCACCACAATACAATGGGAAAAAAGAGTGTACGGGAGAGAGAGAGGGCATTAAAACGCGAACGTAAAACCGAAGGCAAGAAAAAGAATAAGCAAAAGCTGGCTACCAAACTCCATGTCAGTGTAGTAAGCAAGGTAGTAGTAGTATGCATTCGGTGAGTATATATTTGTATATAAAGGCTATAGAGAGATGCCTTGATCACATATAGTTTGGTTGGGCCAAGAGAAAGGTAAACAGAAATGGCACCGGATTATTCTACGGAATACGGGAAGGAAATGAAGTTCGAGCCAGTCTTTAGGCTGGATGGGTACAGTGGTTTGGTGTAAAAGCAGCAGGATATGGCTGTAAAGTTGTAAACTCCGGTGTCCCTGCCCTATGTATTTTAGGCTGAGGGTATTCAAAATGCTGCTTGCTGCTGTGTGAGATTGTATAGGGAGCAAATCGTCAGCTCAGCTAGTAGGTTGGGAATTGGGAACGCGATAGCTGCACAAAAAACAGCATACACATTACATATGGTGTTCATGAATAACTAAGCGTTGGGGAGATGTCGTGGGGCCAAAGGATAGGGATTGTTTGAGGTGATTGTTGTTTGTAGGTGACACCCGTATCCGTGACACCGAACGATCCATTTGGCGTCCGACAATGAGCGTATTTTTGAACTAGGAGTACTCTTAGTGGGTAGTCTTGGAGTGCCCCGACGGAGGTAAAGTTAGTAACTTTTACGTCAGTTGGGTAATGCAGTTAAGAAAATTCACATATCTTCTCCGCTTAAATGTAAGTGCTTAATCTTTTGTGTCTATCTTTTTGTATTTAATCAGTAAACTTGTATGTGTTACAAACTGTGTTTATGAGTTTTTTCATGCTAGGATTTTATGGCATTAAAATTCAGATATTAGGTAGTCAAGGATTCAAAGCTCTGCGACAAACTTGACACTTGCTACTTGTTAGCTTCGATTGCTCTGATTGTCTAACGAAAGATACAAGGTTTCAAGGGCCCTGAGTCCACTTTGTACGTAGGTACATACTCTATTGCCAATTGAGTATGTACCTACGTACAAGAGTCCACTAGAGAAAAACACTATAGCAACAAATTTAAGGCTCGAGTTTTTGTTGCCATGCATAGTTTTAGCCATGATGAAAGAAAATAATTATTTTCATTTGCTTGCGCATCAAACTCTATCAAATGCGAAATTCAAAATGTTCATATATGATGGTTTTAAATCTTAGTTTTTTAAATCACCATTGGTATGGTCTGACATTTGAAAAATATTATCGGCAGGAGTAGATCCATCTGTTTCTAATCTTGCCATAATTATATTAAAACTGACTGTGTACTTAAATTTTAAACCCCAGGAATGGTTTTTCAATTCAGAAATTTAAATTTATCTCAGTTTATTCGATTAGATGAAATTCTCGGAAATATATTTTATTGATAATTTGTGTTGTTAAAAGGTTGATGAAATTTTGAAGTCTTTTTTACATCCACATCTCAATTTTTTCCGAGGCATCTGTTTATTTTCCTTGGTTAGTTAGTGCATTTGTGATTTCCTACCACTACCACACTAAATACTTGGAATAAAAGTTATGCTCTGATAAAGGACGGATATGATGGAAAATGTTAAACACCTATAAGGTTATGGATACTGTATGCGGAATGGATGGCTATGGAGTAGATTGCGGAGCGCGAGTGAGGAACAAGTTGAGCCAGCGGTGTTCACTCACACACGAACGGAGGAAGAGTTGAGTTTGGATTTGAAGTTTGGAAGTTTGGATCATAGAAAAGTAGATATTAGTACGATACTATGATATTATATCAACGATGAAGCTTCATCCATGGTTTTAGCTTGCTTACGCTCACACCAACCAAACCATAAACGAAGGCGAAAGATTTGGATGCAGCGGTGCTAGAGCACTCATATTCTTTAACTCACTCACAGTCAGTCAGAAACAAGAGGCCAAAAGCATTGTTGAATAAAACATTCTGGGAAATCTATATAGCTGATAACGGTTGGTTGGTTTTGGTGTACTACAAGTATTTGTGGTAGTGCATTTCACTATGTGAGGATATGTCCTTTCTGTAGCTATAATAAAGTGTTATAACGCATGCATTATTTATTCCACTGTACGTACAACAGTCTGGTATGCACAAAAGCTTTAAAAAAGTTATTGGAACTCACACATGATGGAATGCATATTGTATACTGTTGCATTGCATAGCTGTGAATGTTATTCGTAAATTGAAAGATTGAATTTGCAAGTTTGCAGGGCATAATGAAAAAATTAACTTTGTATGTACATATATGCATACTGTAAGAGTTAGTGACTATTGATTTACTGGTAGCTTTGATTATTTTATTATAAAATAAAATGCATACAAGGTACAACAAGATTTTCAAGTTGCATAAAGAATCCTTTCATCCTTTTTTGCATATATAGTTATGTGAAAAAGTAAAAAAAAATTGTTCCAACTGTTCTATGCAAACAGTGTGTGCGAATGCAAAGTCAATTGACTTTAAATGTTTGTGGGCAAATGTTTTTGGACAAGAAATATTTTGTTCATGCAACCTGTTTAGAACATGCAGTGAAAATATCACTGCATATGTGATAAGAAAAATTTGCGACGCTAAAATCAACTTAATTTTTGCAAAATCTGGCATTGAGGAAGATGATGTGCTGATATTATGTGGATTGAATTTTTGACAGAATTGCATGCAATTTTTTCTTTAAGCGTAATTTAATCTTGCAAATTAAACTATAAATGTATTGTGACAAAATATCGAACATAATGTGGACATTTAATTTTAACAAAGTTTTATACAAGATTTCGATTTCGAAATCATAGGATATCCCGGGTTCAGTACAATCTTCAACCATTATTTACAGCAATTACTGTATGCAATGAAAATTTGAATTAGGAAATCCCTCAATATCACTACATCTCATTCAACTGAATGTCGAAATAAATTATACATTTTAGTTCTATAGTTTAAAGTTTCAAACTGGTCTGTCAATAGCTGAATCGTGAGTCTAATAGGAGAAAGTTAGCGATCCCAACTAAACTTCTGTCTCTCTCTGCTGTACGTTGAGTTGATGAGTTTTCACAGGAGACAGTAAGAAGTTGAAGATTAAAATGGAATACGCGACACAAAAATGAAAAGAGGAATGTGCTCTGTTGCTATATGGTTGTGTGTATGTGAAGCGAAAACTTTTATTTGCACAATGATACATACACAATTACAAACGGCCATGTTAGGTCGATCTCCAACAGTGCTTATTTCACAGCAACACATTGGGTTAATTATACGTGAAACCGAGTTCTCTAAAACGAACTTTGAATAAAATCCTTTCATAGCAATTTAAACAGCAGCATGAATAACCCTTAATTTTTGATTTCGCAGAGTATTTCGTGGTTTTCTATGGTTAAAGGAAATGCCAATGTACATAACGGCTATCAAGAAAAGTGCGAGAAACTTTCACTGGCCTCCGTCAAAGTCTTAATAATAAATACATAGAATATCATGAGAATGAGCATATGGACCGAAGAAAGTTTTTGAGACAGACTGGAGTGAACAAAGTTGAAATGGAGAGATTTAATTTACCCTTCCATTTTATTCGCGTATAAAATCATATCATCTCTACTAAATATTCTAACGCATCAGAAGAGCGAAAGTTTATATTTTTGAAAGCTTTATGAGGACCGGGTGTTATGGAGCATTCAGTTCCCATGATGAAATGAGTTCTTTATCTATAAACTCTAAACTTCTAGGTTGTTGTGTAGTCTCTCTCTCTCTCTATCGAGTTTCAAATTTCTACAGTAGGTTTCATATTGGATCTAGGATCATGTGCATAACAAATGTCACTTGACATGATCATATGGTGTAATCTGAACACCAAAATTAAGTAAATATTTTTAAGTCTATGTTTCAAAGGAATTTGAATGGTTTTTTGATATCTTGAGCTCTAGTTAGTTTAAATTATTGATAACGTTGCAAAAAAAATGAAACTGTCATTTCCGTACCTACGATTGTAATTCTAATCATAATGCTCCATCATAGAAGTAGATTATTATATAACATCGGTGCCCGTATAAAGTAGTTGGTCACAAAATCAAGGTTTTTATAACATATGTCAATTCGTTTGGGGTGAATATGCACATAATAAACGGCATTCATATTCAATTCCAGTCCAGGACTTCTGCTGGATAGTTATGTACTATACAGTCTGGCTAACAAAGACCATGTTGGAAGTTGGAAGTATTAGCATACTGGCCAAAGGTCAATTATTTGACTTTTCCCAAATGATTTCATTTTTTTTCTTTTGCGAGACGAGACGATATCATTGCTAAAATTTATCATATCAAATTTCATTACTCCAAACAAATATCACAATAACTCATATGAGTCTCATATCAGACTCATATGAATGTGCATGAACGTTGGAATGTATTGCTCATCCCATGTTTATAGTTAGACAAAAATGAGCATGCATTGTGTGCGGCTGGGAGAACTAAGATTTCTAGAGTGTGAACGAACTAATAATTTCAAACTCATTTGTTTTTGTTCTGCATAAAAATAGTCTATGCATATTACATATTTTCCGCTTGTTTAATGCTTACTTTTATTTGGTTTCATGTGCTTGCTTACTTATATTGATTAGTAACAAAGATTATTGACTGTTAAAGAAAATTTTAGTTCATGTAAAACAAATATTTTAAGCCAATAATTTTAGGCAGTTCAATTTGCGTTTAGTGAGCACTTTAGAATATATATAAGATCACTCATTGTCAGACCTTCAAGTATCAAAATATTGTGAATATGTAACACTTTTGCTTGAAAGTGTGCCTAATGATGCAATAATAAGGTTTACCACGGCCAATAAATAATAAATTTTTGATTATGTTTAAGTCTTAAATGCAGTGAACAATAAAAATATATTTGTAAATTGATCTGTATTTTTTATAATTTTATTGCACATCATGCTGCATGTAATGTGAGACGGCCATGCTCGTCATTTTTAGTCTCACGATAACATGGTTTCGTCTTATTAGAAGCATGTAATCTCCATGCAGGCTATCTCTGACAATACAAATTCTTTTATTTTAGATGTGACCATAAATTTTGAAAACTGCAAGACAGAAAAACGTGCCTGTGTCTAATTCTGTTAAACTAATTTAATAATAACCTATGTAATGAGCTACCCATATAATTTTCTGAATCATTTTTTTTATAAATGCAAAATCCGAATCAATTATAAAATGCCTGTCACCATAATTTGGAGATCTCTTTCCAATGTAACCACGGTAACCACACAATCCTTAATACACTATTATTCACTGTGATCATAATCCATCCAATATTCCACACAATGATCCCAAATTATGGTCGCTATTCGATAGACGATAAGCCAGGCTGTAAAATATTTATTTGAGTTAGTGGGTTCGACAATCTTATGGAATAAGAGTAGTAAGCAACGAAGCTTCTTTAGAATGAGGAAAGGCTCCAGCTCCATTAAGTTTGAATGCAAGTTTCCTTGAAATCATTTTTCGGTATCGATTTTTAGTCCAAATACACAATGAAACTCAAGTAGAGATTATATACCCGTGTTCATGACGTATAGAAGAGGGAAAACATCATTGGATCCCTTCGTGCTTTTAATTTTTAATCTCGTTGATTGTGCTCTGCATTTCACTTGACGATGACTTTTTTTTTTGGTTTTTCTCAAGATTTTTTTTCAAGTTTCGAGGAGATTTTTACTTTTTTACGGGGTTGAATGATTGAATTGTCTGAATTAAAATTTGTTAATAAAGTGAGTCAACTGACTTAAATGGCCGACTTAATACTTTATTGCAGTAAGAAATATAAGCATACATAAAATGCGGATTAAATAGAAACAAACCACTCCGTATAGCCGAGTCCAATGGAAGCAGACTTTTTACACACATTTTCATAATAATATTATCAATAATACATTTTTTAAATCGCTTCATCCATACACACATCTCCCTCAGTTTTTTCCTCTTCCCGATCACGAGACCTTTTCTTCTTTTTCTTCTTCTTTTTAACTTGTTCATTAACTGGATCTTCCTCAATTTCCGTTTTTACTACAGGTAATTCATTGAGTTGGGTACTCCATATATCTGGCTCTTCCTTTTTGCCAAATATGCAGCCCCAGTCTTGGGTTGAAAGTTTGCTTAGATCTTTACTGCGTACCATCTTGGAATAACTACAATCAAGTTGGTAAATCATTAGCAACCTTGCAGAAAATATTCTGTAAGAAATATGTAGTTGTAATTTGACTTACTGTATACGGCGTTTAGATTTTTTTGACAAGTTCTCTAATTCGAGTGACTTCTTTTCCTCTTTTTCAATTTGATCTTCTGTATCCTCGGATTTTCCTACAGAAGGATCACATTCCTTGGATAATGTTTTCAAAATTTCTGAAAATTCTTCGTTATGAGCCACCCAAGGATCGTTATTGACTTTGAATCCCAGACCTGAAATTGTTGTCTTTATTGTAGGTACATAATCGAATGGCGAATCATGTGACCAACAGGAAGCGATAGCAGGATTTGAATAACTATACCTTTAGAATCCGTTTGAATTTTGAGTTTAACTGGTTCTACTATTCCGTCCTTTTTAACGCCTAAACCGTCTCCCGTCTTCCAACCCATTTTTTCCAACATTTTTCTTCCTCGATTGTCTCCATCCTCCACGAAAAAATTTCCTCTAGGATTTGGTCCAACCCGTTGTTTCCGTCTAGGTTCAGCAAGCATCGCCATTCTTCAAAATCTTTCGACCTGAGCTGTCAATCTATAAAATAGAACGCTGCTATGAAATACTAATAATAAGCTAAACTGTTAGGCCAATGATTGAAGGCCTTAATTTAAATCACTACATTTTGTGACGAAAGTTAGACGTATACAAAAAGGCGTTTAAAGTTCAGTGATCAATTAGGATGTAACCAACAGGAACCCAATTAATAATTATGGATATAAATTAATTAAAGTCAAATACAATTTAACTAATTAATTACTTACAAAACAAGAAACCAAGACCTTCTTCCTGACACTTTTTTGCTCACACTCGCAGATTTGAAAGAAAACAAATTCCTCGTGGAATTTGAGATCAAACCCGCGAAATAGAATGATGTCCATAAAGCAGCCTCCTGACTGAGGGTTACCTTAACCGTTTACCTTAAGACCCCATCAGAGTTTCTCCTGCATAAATTCAGTAATTCAATACCATACTTGATATGAATGATATGATTTAATTAAATTGCTTCTAGCTTTTAAAAAAAGTTCCTAGCTTGCAATTACAAACACAAAAAGCTATATATCACGAAACCTTTAAAAATTACTAGTATGAAAAACAGATATCACTTTTATCACAGTATATTTTCAATTATTAATTAACTACATAATTTTAAAAATAGTACGCAAAAAATATGAATTCTATGAAGCTAAAAAATGTCAAATTTTTTTTTTATTCCTTTTGTATGGAATTCAAAATATTTCGACTTTCTTAGCTACATGCTTTCAGTCCGTGATAAAAAGGTACAGTGGCTACTATACGCAACATTGAAGGATACATGTGATGAATATT
>Ga0210040_10001765_pt1 | contig 31916 bp, 24 predicted proteins | sample CryGeyCG12114_NA_FD_185462 | JGI IMG/M metagenome (GOLD analysis project Ga0210040, IMG submission 185462) | Groundwater microbial communities from aquifer - Crystal Geyser CG19_WC_8/21/14_NA (SPAdes) (version 2) | ecosystem: Environmental > Aquatic > Deep subsurface > Groundwater | place: USA...
ATTAGTTCGCGGATGAACTCGGAAAGGGAGGCAAATATATTAAAGGTAAACCGACCAGTAATAGTAGTGGTACTGATGCCGTCCTTCAAACTTACAAACTCCACACCTTTGCTTCTAAACTCATCCATCAAACTAACCAGGTCTTTGAGGGAGCGGCCTAGCCGGTCCAATTTCCAGACGACTACTATATCGCCCGGCCGGAGCTGCCCTAACATTTGCTATAACTCGGGTCGCTCCTTATTTTTACCGGATTTCTTCTCCTGGTAGATGCGCTCACACCCATCTTGCTGGAGGGCATCAATCTGGAGTTCCAGTTTTTGGTCTTGGGTGCTTACCCGGGCATAGCCTATCTTCATATTTCATTTTAAGGATATAAAACAAATATAATGAAATTAGATTAAGCAAAGCAGTTTAATGAAGGAGAAGCTGCCTGTTTTTAGCAGAGTTTTGTTTAGGTGGTAAAATGAAAAATAAACGGTCGTTTAAATGAAATATCCTATCCTACTTTCAAAATAAAATTCTACTTGATTAATGTATGAAACAGCAAAAGTTAAGTCGTAGTATTGTGGATTTCAGGTAAGAATTTTTTACAGAAGAAAAAAGTAAACCAGTTTTTGGATTTATATGAGGTTGTAGGCAATAAACGGCGCATCTCATTCACAAACATTAAATAACTATGGTTATAATGATATTACAATCCTTAGCCTAGTAAAGATATAGTACCTTAAAGGTAGCAAGTGGTTTATTCCTTTAAGGTAAAACCTATAAGTTGGCCTTATAAATACTCCAGCTGTTGTACATGATTTAGCTCGGAAATAATTTAACTACAGACGTAATAAATTTAAAATTTTCTCCATTATTAAGTTTTTCAGATAAAAACCTACTTAAGATGTATGTTAAAATAAGTTGAAATTAACCTTTCCCATTACAAAGTTATACAGGAACCTAGTGCTGGTAAAGGCTGCAAATTTCTGATAACTATCATTTTTTTCAGGATCAGCAAAGTCTGAAATTGATTTAAATGAAAAGGCTGAAATTGGACGTGGCTTTGAGCAATGCTTGCATGCATAGAATACTCCGTAAGTTTCCATGTCTATCCCAACTAATTTTCTACTATGCCCTCTAATCTCATCAATTACTTGTTTATTCTCGATGACTCCTGCCCCAGAGGCAAAAGGACCTATATGAATTTGCAAATCTGTGTCAGGCTTGTCTGCTGGCCAATCTCTTTTTATATCATCCAGAAACTCTCTTTTACCCTTACAAGAGGTTAGTGCTTCCCTTAAATCAGTATCTAGCTCTATAGATCTATAATCAGGTTCAAACGTTTTGTTGCCTTCTGAATCAGTTCTAATTTTACCACTTCCACTATCGAAGGAAATATCGGAAGCTAATATGTCACCAAAATTACCTATACCCTTGATACCTCCAGCAATACCAGTCATTGCTATATACTTTGGTCTAAAGGAATGAATTATCTTCATAGTAAGTACTGAAGCTGCTACCATGCCCATTTGTGGGGCAGCAGCAGCTATAACACTTATTTTTTTCCCATTCTTTTCAAAAATCCCTTTATGGTATTCAGTTGCATCATCATTTAAAGTAAATGATTCCCAATTTGCAGGAAGGGTTAAAACACTTTCTAATTCAGTTATCCTAAGTGCTGTGATAATGGCTAAATCGAATTCATAACCTTTCTTAAAAGGAGACTGTAAGTCTCTCTTAGATTGTAGCAGATAATTGATTTTGAGCTTAATTTGCTTTTCCCAACCTCTATTTGTAGGATCATAATGAATCAGACCCCATAAATCATCTATAAATACTGATTCAAATTGACTTTTATACTTTTCGTATGCAGTTAAACCAATTATGTGAAATGGTTTTAAAAGCCTCTGACTTCTTTTTATTTCCTCTAAAAAATTTATGCCATTTTCTGGTAGAGGGTCATCACCTGCTCTTTCAGGAATATTGAGGTCTAAGATCAAAAGGTCGTAATGGCTAACTGATAAATACCTTTTAGCGCTAATTAAATCTGTAGCAATATCGTAATTTTCAAATGATATTTCAGGAATATGAGAAAGTACTTCCCTTAAGTCTTTTATTTTAAGATGATTATCATCAGCGATTAGTATCTTAACCATTACTAAATTATAGAGTTTGAAATCAATTTTTCAAGTTCCTCTTTCCATATTGTTTGGGCAGGGCTATAATAGACTGCATCAATATATAAGCCAGGAAATTGTAATTTTAATAAATCTTTTAATCCGGATAAGTTTAAATGGAACTCACCTTCGCCAAAAGTTTCGAATTGAGTAATAATTATAACTTGAGATCTTTTTTTCTTTCTTTTAAGTTCACTTAAAATATCCACGCCAGCTAGCTTTCTAAATTTATAACCATCTTCACCAGATTTTATATCAAAAGTAGGCAACTGCATATCAAGTAGTATCAAATCATACTCATTGCTAAAAATCGCTTTCAAACCAGATTGATATGATTTTTTAAGCTCTATACTGCTTTCAGTAAAGGAGGCATTAATAAATTCAATTATTTGCTTTGACTTATTTGAATCGTCCTCTATAAGTAAAAATCTCATTATACCTGCTCTAATTGTACCTTTTCTAAATCATTTATTTCAAATGTTATTTCTGACCGAAATGTCCTATCCTCCCCTATGTTAGAAAGGTAGATCGAGAACTTCTCTCTTCCTAAATCAGACTTGATAATTTTTTTTATTTTCGGGTACCCTGTTCCACCCTCATTTCTTGTAAGGTCACTGTGATAATTTTGAGCTATAAGCTCTCTTGTTTCCTCAATTTTGACGTTCCTAGCCTTAAGATCAACCTCAGAAGAGATATTATTGATGACTTTGATAGTTAATTCATTATCTTTTTCAGTAAGTAAAATATCCACCTCTAATTCTTCACTTGGAAGAAACGAATGCTTAATGATATTGTCTAAGAGGTTCTGAATAAGATCGGTGAATTTTTCAAAATATTCGCCTTCATATTTAAGTTTTGCCTCATTAATAACTTTAGGTGTAAAATTGGAAAACTTGGGATATATTCTTTTGATTGTTGTTAAACTTGCATCTAATGGCAGATCAATGAAGAATTCATTGATTGTTCTGCTTTTTGTCCTTTTAAACCAATTCGCTATTTTTTCAAATTCAGTTGTGATTGCAGTTTGGCAAGATGTGATGTTTCTAATAAGTTCATTTAATTCAGGAAAATCATATTTATTTATTGATTTTTCTAGTTTTTCTTGTAAATCTGCAAGCAGTCTAATTGTCCTTTGTTTGACTGAGTTAGATATGTAATGCCTTATTTTGGATAGATTGTCCTCTGTCCTAATCCAAAGCTCATCAACTGTACTATCAAAAAACTCATCATAATTTTCTACTCCACCTAATTTTTCAGAGAAAAGGTCAAGTAGTGCATTTTGATTATATGTATAATCGAAAAGGCCATTAGAAAGCTTTTTCTCAGTTTTTATTTGCAGTGTTTTATTTTTTAGCTCATCTGGAATTTTATCTGCTTCAAGCGAAAACTCTGCCATTATTTTGTTAAATTCTTCCAAGCGGAATTCGTCAAGTTTATATAATTTATTTATCCAATATGGGTTATCTTGATAATCATTTGAATCAGATTCTTTCTTTGTAATTAGCTGGTGGTTCTCAAACACACTTCTTATTTCTCCTAACAAAGTTCCATGTCGTATTCTCATGCTTAGATATGTTTCAATGCCATATTCATTACTGGCAATAAATCTGTCTCGAATTTTTATGAACATGTCAGCAAATTGCTCGAACCTAGAATAACTGGCAATTTTAATATTGTCTTCCTTAGCCTCTATCTTATTTGTTTCAGATGATTTTCCATAAAATGGAACAATGATATTTTCGGTATTTTCATCTAATTTTTGAATTTGATCCAATGGTAGATTCAATAAGTTTAGACTTCTTTGAAAGCTTTCTTTTAATTCTTTCTGAAGGCTATTTCTAACACCCTTTTCATCTACATATATTTTGCTCTCATCTATTTGTTTTATGCCTTTTCTGATTAGTTGAGCCCTACTAATTTCAGAGATTTCATTTATATAAAGTTTTAAGTTTGCTTCATCTATTTGAGCTAAATTGAGACATACTTCAATTCTTTCATTGTCTAAATCGTCTTGGTCTTCAAACATGTAAGAGGAGTTATAAACTTCCTGCTTACAAACATTTTTAAGAAAATATATTAGCTTATCTTTAGGGAATATATCTTTAATATTAATTAAATCATGTGGATAGTTAAGTCCATAAAAATTCAAGAAGTTGTCATATGCAATCCATATATCGTTGGTATTAGATTGGTATTGATGAAGTAATATAGGGCAGGATATATCTGAAATTATTTCTTCGTCATCTGTTGTGTTTATTATTCTTAAGAAGTATTCGTTGCGATTTTTATTAGTACCATTAGGAAAAATAATGTTACTTTCTGTTATCAAAATCATTGCATCTTTATAACTTCTCAAATGATACAAACAATTTATTATACTGCTATTTATTTCTTCTCTATTAAATGTAAATGAATTTTCTTTTGTAAAGGAATTATCGCTTTGCAGTTCCTTAAATATATCGATAGCCTCTTGATATTTTAGGTTAATTTGTTTTACTTTATTTGTATAGAATGCTTTTCTGTAAGGCGATATTTTTAAATTTTCAAAGTTAACTTCGTTGTTTTTAAGGATGGCTTCATTTACTCTTTTCCAAAATTCAATTGTATTAGAGTTTTTATCAAAATAGGTTAGGAAATGCAAAGAATGCTTTTTTTCGTTTAACAGTATTGATAGTATTGGATTAAGGTAGTTTGAATATATATGGGATAATTTAAAGAAGTATACGTCCGTAGAACTTATTGAATATTCAAAATTTAGGTAAGCATAAATTTTATATGCCCAACTTGTAAAGCCAAATGAATTATAAGTTTTATAATAATTTATTAATGAGTTTGCAGTTTCATCAGTTTTTCGTAATATATTATACATGTCTGTTAAACATTTTTCGGCTGGCGAACCAGTCGGGAAGATATTTGTAAACTCAGTTTCTGTGTATATGCAAGATTTTATGTAGGTTTCATATAATTCAAAATATGAAGGATTATTTAATAGATAACTCTTAGTTTTTTCTATTGCGCTTTTGTAGTTGCCTGCTGTATAATCGTCAAAAATTTCTATCAGATTTAGGTTAATGTTTAAATTTTCTTTACAAATCTCAATACCCTTACTAAGTAAAATATTAATTAAAGTATTGTCTTCGATAACTTTTGATAATTCGAATGCAACAGCAAGTGTTGACTCTATTTCTCCTCTTAATTCTTGTGTTTCGGATACAGTTAATATAGAGCAATATAATAACATCTTATATCTATCTATTATAGAAGCATTGCTTTCCATGTACAGAAAAGAGGACTTTTTGTTGTATTTTTGTTTGCTATAGAAGTTTAGTTTAAATAGGAGGTATTCTCTTATATTATCGTCTTTATATGCATCTAAATAGCTGTTTATGATTTCTTCATATTGTAGATGGGAGAAGTTTTTCTCAACTCTAATGCTGTAGTATCTAGCTAAAACTTCTATGACTGCATCGTTCTGATCTGAGAGTAATTCTGTTAATTGCTCTTTGTTTTTTTTGAATCCATTTTCATATTCTGCTAATAAAAGTTTTTTTTCTAAAGACCAATAGGAAACACATATTTCTTTTTCTATAACCTCAAGTATTTCTCTTGCTTTATTATATTCCGCTTTTAAAAAAAAATTTTCAAAATCCTGTTCTAGTTTTAAGAATTTATTTATTTCCGCGGCATATTTTTTTATGATTCTTTCATACCATATAAGTTCTTTAGAATAATTTTCAGTGAAATATGTGTAACCTGTTTTACGAATTTCTCCGTATTTTTTTGGAAATGGATTGCCTTCTATAAATACCTGGTCCTCAAGCTTTAAATTTAAGATTATTCTATCTGCTTGTTTTACGTTCAAAACATACTTTATCTGGTATAGTAGCTTTTCAGGTACAAGTACTTTATTTTTTTTTTTGAGTAAATCTCTTTCTAAATTTCTTCTTTGACTTCTACTGCTTTTCATTACCTATGATTAAACCTATTTGTCTTTGCACAGTATAGGATTTATTTAGTTACTACTAATACGGTTTTGTGAATTATAAATTAATAAATTTTAATATGATTTTTTACTATACTTCTTTTCAATTCGAACAATTTAATATTTTGTTAAAATAACTTTAATTTTTTAACCAACCTTTATAAAATTTAATATTTTGTCTTTTTTAATACATTATATATTGAATAAGGAACAAAATATGAATTTAGTGGATTTTTAAGTTGAAAAAATTTTGAATATTTAGAAATTACCAGGAATGAGTATGTTTTTATTGTGAACTATAAGTGGGCGGGGAAGATAAAATTAAAAGTATCATATTCAAGTATTTTATACAGTTTACTCACTATAACTTCTTCTTTATTGAATTAAAATTAGTTGCTTGACTTTTTCTTGGTGTTTTAATTTGGGGTTTGTTTTAATAAACCTTTAGGTGGAGTACAGTTTTCTGAAGATTTGGGGTAACGCTGACTGTTATATTATTTCATACAGCCCTCTCTTCGCTGTTTCAATTCTTACGTTTAGTAATTTTGGTCCTACAGCAACAGGTTTTTCATTGAGCGGTTATAATGCTTAATCTTACCTTTGGTATAGGGTGAGCGGGGCACTTCGTACGACGCAAATGCGCCATTTGTGATAATTTAATTTTGCCTTGAACATTTCGATATTTTATTCTGAACTGTTATTGGTGAGTACCCTTTGCCTTTGCTCTTGGTTTAAACCGACTATTCATTGAATTGATAAATAAAGGAGAACAAAAGTTTTTAAATTATTATTTATACAGACAGATTTTAATAGTAATGATGTAATATTAGGAATGACTGAAATTGAGTTAAATCAAAGAGAAGCTTACCAATCATGGATAGCGCAGCTGAAGAACAAAATACAGGTTTCTCAACTGAAAGCCGCCGTAAGGGTGAATACAGAACTTATACTGGTTTATTGGCAGTTAGGCAAGGAAATAGTAGAGAAGCAACAGGAAGCTAATTGGGGCGACACCTTAATTGAACAACTGTCAAAGGACTTGAGCATTGCGTTTCCCGAAATGAAAGGGTTTTCCCGGACCAACCTCTTCTATATTCAGAAATGGTATCTATTTTATAATCGAGAGCAAGAATTAGTCCCACAGCTTGTGGGACAATTACCTGTGGTTGTAAAATTGGATGCTGAACAAGAGTTAATCCCACAGCTTGTGGGATTAATTCCCTGGGGGCATAATCGGGAAATTATCACTAAGTGCGAAGATGTTAAAGAAGCGCTTTTCTACGTGAGCGAAACTATCCGGTATAATTGGTCACGCGCCGTTTTACTGCACCAGCTAGAAAGCAAGCTGTATCAGCGGCAAGGAAAGGCGCTAAACAATTTTGCCTTAACACTCCCAAAACCTCAGGCCGACCTGGCAATTGAAACACTCAAAAACCCCTACAATTTTGATTTTCTTACTTTAGGACCACAGGCAAGGGAAATAGACCTGGAAGGAGCCTTGGCGGAGCAGGTAACCAAGTTTTTGTTGGAGTTGGGTCAAGGTTTTGCTTACATGGGCCGGCAGTACCAGCTCAATATAAATGGGGATGATTTTTATTTAGACATTTTGCTGTACCATACCAAGTTGCGTTGCCATGTAGTAGTTGAACTGAAGGTAACACCCTTTCAGCCGGAGTATGCAGGTAAACTAAACTTCTACTTAAATGCAGTGGATGCGCAACTGAGACACCCAAGCGATAACCCCAGCATTGGTATTCTGCTTTGCAAGACGCCCAACAAGGTGGTTGTGGAATATTCCTTGAAAAATGTAACCGCACCGTTAGGAGTAGCTGAGTATCAGTTAACCCATGCCGTTCCGGAAGAGTTAAAAGGAGAGCTACCTACCATTAAAGAAATGGAAGAGGAACTGGAAAGAAGATTAAATGATAAGGGCGACAATGAAACAATTAATTAACTAGGGTTCGGATTCATTTAAAAGGATTTCATCTACGATTTTAAGTTTTCTTATGTCCCACTTTAAATCGAATTGTGTCTTTTACCAATTCATTGTCGGGTTTATTGAAAAAACGTAGTTCTGATACAACAGCAGCATTAACCGGTATTTGGGCCGCAATGATTTCATAAGCAATATTCCGCACCCGTTCTGCTAGTTCCTGACTTCCCTCGTACTCGTGCCGAATTACCTGTAAAAATGCCTCGCGGTTTGAATTAGTTACCTCCCGAGCATAAATGGATTCTATTTCCTGACCCAAGTTTTCAGAATCAGCGATATTGGCAAAATAGTTATTCAGGCAGTTGGTAGCGTCCTGATTTGCCCGCCAGCCTTCCAGTAACATACTTTGTCCGCCCAGCGGGTTATTCATCTTATTTCTAAATATTAATGCTGCTTTAACGTATTGATTTCGGGTTTTATAATCAGCAATAACTTTCGCAAAATATACCTCGGCCTCGGCCCGGTCTTGGATGCTAAAGTATAAATCCCCTACTTTTTCGTTTTCGTTTAATTCTTTATACAATTCAATGGCTTCTTTCGTCATGTTCCCTTTTTCGTAGCACTCAGCTGCTTTGGGCTTATTATGCCCATATTTCAGATAAATGGAAGCAGCCTCGGCATAAAACTTTCCTGCCTCCAGCGTCTGCGCCGCCAGAGAGTAATCTTTGAGTAATTTAAAATAAATGAAAGCGGCTTCCTGGTAATCCTGCTGTTGAATCAGGTCATGAGCGGAAAGTAAGTACTGGTCGCGGAGCCTTTGGTAGTGGTCGCCGATATTTGCGGAGCCCGAACCACCTGAACGCCCGCGGCCAAACAAAGAGAAATCCGGCCATCGTTGCGATAACTGGTACTGACTCAAATTACCTCCCCGGGAAAGGCCCTCATTATCCAGCGGTAGGGCATATTTTAAAGCTTCTAACGGATTGGTTTTTAATAAATCCAGCAATTTGTCAACTTCTTTTTGGTTTCTTTTCTCCAGTTCTTCGTATGTTTCCTGCAGGTTTTTTACCCAACCCGGTTCTTTAGAAGAGAATAAGCCTTTCAATCCTGTTATGCCAGATAAGAAAGAACCTGGCCAGTGAGAAGAGTGACCACTCTTTTCTTCCGGAGTACCAATTGAAAACAATTGCTGTAAAACAGATAATTTGGCTTTCTCCCAGAGGTTTAGTGGTTTTTGTTCTAGAATTTCCTGCTGGGGAAAGATTTCTGCTTCCAGTTTTTTCAGCGTATCCTCAATTGGTGCCGGGGCGACTTGGAAACATTTGATAGTTGTTGGCATCAGAATAGTATCGGCAGGAGTCAGAGCGGAGGCCGGCCTACTTACTGGTGCCGAGAGCACCTCCGCCCACTTTATTTCTTCTTCCAAAGCGACTAAGCCAAAATCAGGATGCATAATATGTAAACCGGTGTAAAACAGCTTTTTTAGTTCCTCTTCTGAAACAGCCGGAAACAAAAGTGCTTTCTCGGGAATAAAGAGCGTCTCGAAAATCAACTGGCAGTACTGATGCCGTTTCATTTTAGTTTTTTCCGGTTGGGTTATAAGTAAGCAACCCCAAACAGAATTAGGCTGTACCCCGGGGATGGGGTAAGTCCGAATTTCGGTTAGCGCCAGATTTAAGTCCTGGATTTCCTTTAGCCAATACGCGACAGAAGGACCTTTTACCAAAATCCCAGCGATTGGAAATAAATTTTTCGAATAAGGTTTAATTTCCAGTTCCATGGTTTTTTATATGAGAAATAAAGGCTCCTATATACTTATTTAAAAATTCAACTGGGGATATTTCTCCTAAATCGGGAATCTGTTCGGATGTTTTCAGGGTTACCTGGCAGCCGGTCTTTTGCAGGCATTTCTGCAACTCATTCGCCCTTTTACGGCCTATATTTTTAAAAACAATACCCGGTGCCTTCTGCTCTATTAAATCTCTGGCTTCATCTAAGGTTAGAATCGTAATATTTTTGATTTCACTATAAATATCAATGTTGCTGGGCCCTAAAGATTTGATATCTAAATCAAACCGGGATTCTTTGCGATAGTATTCATTGCCGGAGAAGGTTTTACTACTGGCCAGTCCTAAGGGGGCAGAAGGTTGGAGGGGAATATAAATAACAGGAATATGGTCACTGCTGCTTTTAAGTGCTGCCAAACCGGTTTGTTTTATTTCTATTTCGCTGCCATCGGCAAAAACAAACGTTTTTTTCGCCTTCCTTACCGCTTCGTGTTGCTTCATCATCTGGTCAGCGGGATGGAAGGTGAAATTTGAACCGTTGATAAGCTGAAGGGCAAAATGGTTTAAAACCAGCTGCTCTTTTTCGTTAATATATACCTGTTGTACATTCATCAGATCCCGGTTGCTGTACCAGGAGGTCATAGGATGGATTCGCTCCAGTAAGCTAAGGCGTTTTTTATAGGCTATCAGAAAGGTGTTAGGGGAATTTTTAAAGTGTTCTACCTCTCCCTGTAGATTTATGCGCCAGTACTGAAAAGCGGTTAAATAATAAAAATGATTTTCCTGAAACAGAAAATTAGTATAGGCAGAGGGTTCCCATTCCGGGAATGAACCTAATTGCTGCTCCCCGCTTTGAATGTTCAGCAGGGTAAAGTGTTTTGTATTAGAACGGAATATGAATAACATATACTGCCCGTTTTCCAGTCGCCCAATTTCAATTTCGGCATTATAATAAGGCACTTGTTCATAGAGTAATTCCCAGCCCTTACTATGCCTCCAGGCCACGTTGTTATAGAGGCGGAGCAGGCTTCTGTCGGTTGTAATAGCAAAAATTTCCTTTTCGGCAGTGATAAAAACTCTTCTTAATTTAACCGGGGGCTGAAAAAGCAGGGGTAAGGAAGCTGGTTTTGACTCTTTTGTTTTCGACAATACCGGAGTTGGTGGTTTGGTTGCCTTCGGCCGCTTTTTCCATAAGTCTTCCAGGGGCACCTGAATCGTTTGGATGTGTTTTTTCCCTTTGTTTTGGTTTTTAAACACTTCTACCTTTCCAAAAGCATCTGTTTGGATGTGGTAAGTAACAAAGGCTTGGTATTCACTTAAAATCAGACGCGTTGCGGAATCCTTTAAGGCATCTGCCGCCGAAATAATTATTATCTCCTTATCATTTAATGGTGCAAGTTCCTTAAAAACCTTTTCCAGCCCGGAGGCAGCATGCAGGGCCCCTTCCAGGTGCTGTAACCCCTGTATTATTTCATCCACGTTAGCTAATCCGATAGGATAGAAATTAGTGCCAACCGCATAAGCGACGCAGGGGATATCCGTTTTGGGGTGTTTGGCAATGGCGAGCATTAGGGCAAACGCAATTGTTTTGGGTGTGCCCCAATTTTTTAGAGATACATCCAGGAGGATTATTCGCTGCTGGTTATTATGAACAGGTGGTATTTCCCGGTTCAGGTACAAAGCCTCATTGTTGCACAACCTCGAAAGGAAAACCAAATCGTCGTTGGCAAATTCCGAAATTAGTAATCTGGTAAAATCCCCTTTATTCGTTAAATCAGAAACCCCACCTAACGGTTGCTGACTGGGGAGAAAACTATGAAAGGGAATATTAAGCCCGCTCCAAAGCCATTGAACCAAAGCGGCTGCCGGGAAGGTTTTAGGTAAATAGATTAATTCTTCGAGCAAGGAGTTGCTGGATGGCTTTAAAACCGGCTGCTTTTCTAACTCTAGGCCCTGGTCTGGAAGAGTCGGTAAGCCTGCAATGCGTTCCATAATGGTTTCAACATCAGGGAATTTCCGGTAAAGTAACGCCATTACCTGAATGTCCAGCATAATAGTAACCCGTGCCAACGGCTTTTTTTTGACAATTACACCACTTCCGTATTTATTACTAATATAATTCTCAAGTATCGTATTAGCTTTTTTAGGAGAGGTGATTTGATGGCAATTTTGAAACAGACTCTGTAGTAATAGTATTCTGTTATTACCAGATTTATACGCGGGCGGAACGGTGGATAATAGCTTCAGAAAAGCCACGGAATCAGCTAACGTTTTATCGTCCGTAGTCTTTAAAGCATTGCTGATGATAGTATAAATGGTATTAATAGTTTGGTTGGCTTCCGGGTTAGTAGCTACCAGAGCTAGCAACAAGGAACCAAAACGCGGCAATCCTTGCGGGCTGAGTTTTTCCAGAATCTGCAGCACATAATCCCGGTAAACGATGGTACCAGCGTTTGGCACGGCAATCACTTCCACGTTGTCTTCCCATTGCCAGAAATAATCTTCGTAAGATTGAAAATATTCGTACAACATCGCTAATCAATTTGCAATAAAGCATATTGCCGGGTACTTAATCGGAAAGAACTTAACGACAAGGGCTTAAATTGTTTTTTTTGAATGGTCAGGCATGATTTAAGAGTATCCCAGAGTATCCAGTTTTCCTCCTCATTTTCCAATACTTGCTCCAAGGGGTTTGCCAGAACTGGAAAGTTTAAGGTATAGCCAGCCGGGAGCAAGAAATTATTTTGCTGCCAAAAAGCTTCCCCAGGTATCGGCAGCAGGGGTGCACCTAATAAAATAGCTTTATCCGGTGGTAGGATGACCCAGCTAATTTTTTGTAAACGAACGGCCGGAGCTAACCCCAGGTACCTTTGCAGATCCGACAGGTTGACCTTCAGCGCTACCGCCTCCTGCGTGGTGACAGATGGGACCAGTTCTATGGCTACTTTCTCCTGAATGCCAAAGAAATTATGGTTAAAACCCGGCAAATGCACCGGTAAGCCCCGGGCAATAGGTGTCCAAAGAGCACCAGGAACCGGGCAATAGGGGAGGAGGCTGTTTTGCCGGTATAATTTATCCCGCACCTGATAAAAAATGTGCTTAGAAGGCAAGCTTTTGACTGCTACAGAATTAATTTGTGCTTCGGTAAAGTCCTTCACCCATATCTCGTTCTCAACAAAGGCAATTTTCAAATTCTGCCAATGTCGGATGACACTTAAGTCCTCCCGGTGTTTTATATCCACGAGTAAGTAATAGACTAAATGGTCTGCAGCATCTGGTGCCATAATGACTCAATTTCGGATTGGAGATGCTGCTTATGTTCCTGGTTCTGAAGCCAGTTGGACCGGGTTTGTAAGTAGCGTAATTTATCTTTTATGATGTTCTGCTCCTCAAAGGAAAGGCCGCCCCGGGTCCATTTATTTTGCAGATACCCCACTTCCTTAGCCAGTTCTTCAGCATTAGGAATGCCATTATTGATGGCTTGCGGATGTGCCTGTGCGGAATTTTCTTTTTTAAGGATAGCATCCACCATGCCGGCCAGGATTTCAATTTGCTCCTCGGTATCCCAAATATATTTCAGGACCCACAAGTCAGATACATTCGCTTCGGTGCGATGGCACATAAAAGCACTGGCGGCAATTAAATTCTGAATTTTTACGGCCCGCCGGTCGGACACTTTAATGCCCGTATTTCGCAGGTTGTGTACCAGGTCTACAAATTGCTTCCGGATTGGTGATAAATCGACCAGGCGAGCTTGCTGTTGCAAGGCTATGATTTCTTCAGGCCGGATGGCTGGCTTTTCGGATGGATCTACATTTTCGAGTTTCCAACCGGCCTGTAACACTTCTTCCAATCGGTCAGGATCTACATAATCACATCTGACCCGAATTAAAAAACGGTCAAGTAGGGCACTCAAGGTTTCGTCTTCGGGTAGAATATTACTGGCACTTACAAACATGAGCGCCGGTAATTTCCGGGTTTCCTTGCCCCGCCGGAATACCCTTTCATTAAGTGCCATTAACAGGCTATTCAGAATGGCGCTGTTGGCATTAAATATTTCATCCAGGAAAACCACCGATGCCTCCGGCATCATGCCCTCCGTATTAGTAATTAATTCTCCTTCTTTAAGCTTTCGAATGTCAAAAGGCCCGAATATCTCATTGGGTTCTGTAAAACGGGTGAGTAAATATTCAAAGTTTTTACCGTCTTCAATGCAACTGGCCAGCAGCCGGATAATGGCACTTTTAGCCGTACCGGGAGGGCCCAGCAAAAAGGCGTTTTCTTTGGCTACCAAGCAAATACCTAGCAAGTCCACGATTTCCTCTTTGCCAATAAAAGCTTCTTTGACTGCCGTTAAAACATTATTTAATTTATCTATCGCCGTCATGCTATAGGGGTATATTTAAATTCCGGCCAGTAGACATTTCCAAAAATGCCCAGGCTTGCCTGAATAAGTTCTTGTAAGAAGGGATGATGCGCTAAGGCTGTTTTTTTGTGAAAAGTTACCCGGTTGACGTATAATTGTTTCAGACATTGATCCTGTAGCACGATGGTAAAATCTAATTTATCCCTATCCAGAGGATAATTGATTCCAGAATAATGCCATTGGGTTAAATGTTTTTCCAGGACGGAAATAAGAGGAACATCCGGATCTAAAATGGTAAGGTAATTTATTAAGGACGGTAAAAAACGTAAAGTTAAATCGGCGGAAAGAAAAGCTCCCGGCGTGAGGGGAATCCCAAAATCCGGAAGGAGATTATTAAAATCCGAAGCCTTTTTCTCGCGATACAAGACTAATTGGGCGGCTATATAAATAGTGCGGGCACCCCATAAAGCAGCCTCCGGAATGAACTTCGGAATGTTTCCCGGAAATTCTATGCTTTCTTTTTCATATTCATTTCGTAGAAAGGAAGCGGTTTGGTTTATCTCCTCCTCACTTATTTCTAATAGATTACCAAATAAAATAATCTCCTGGCTTTCCCGAAGGTGGCGCAACATTTTCAAATATAAATGGCTCTTCATCACCGGCCCATAAGCGTTTACCCATTCCTGTTACCATTCTGAAAGAATTATATAGGAGCGTACAAAAACCTAAGTTAAATAAAATGTATCAAACAAAAGACCATAATTTTCAACTTATAGGCTATGCAGAGTTATTTCTCATCTAACCAGAGGATTCCAATATTTAAGTTCAAATACCATTGCAGGATATTTAACAAAAACGGGTACCTGGGGCCCAGTACTTCCAATAAATTAAATTTTAGAAATGTGCAATAATTGGGCAAAAACCTCATTAATGGGGCAAAAGCGAACTAACTAAACAGCATATGTAATGACACTAGGAGTGATGTAGAAGTCAAATATTGAATTCTTATACCAGGGTTAAATGCTTTGGAAGCCACCCTAGACGATGCACAGAAAAATGCCATTGCAATTTATCAGGAAGTATGCCTCCAACTATTAGCAACAATGGTGTTTGCGCGCCATGATGTCGGCCTAAAGCAAACTTTTGCATTTGCCAAGCGTCGGTACTACTTGGTGATGGGTTCCCATTAGGATGGCTATGCCATTCACCTACATAATGCAATAATGGATTTTTCTGGTTTGCTTCTGCTATTTTCTCGGCAATGCCTTGGGTTCCCCTATCAAAAGAGGTGTATCCATGCACAGAATCCGCAGGAGCCGAAACCGTTAATTCAATAGTTGCCTGTCTAAAGTTGCTGTCATAGAACCCCATTAAAATACCCCCGGTTTCTAAAGGATGAAAGCGCGCAATATCTTCTTTTATTTCTTTTATTGCTTCATCCATTAAATGAGCACATAAATAACCATCGGAAGAGCAGAAAAGTAAGCTCATGCAACTTCAACTTCTTCTTTTAAAATTAATTTTAACTCGGGTACCTGCCACAAATGACAATACCCTATCGGCAAAGAGGTTTCTCCAACACAAACCTGCTCAATCAATTCAATCCCGACACCAGCGAGCCCTACTATACGGTTCAGTCGAGCCGGCGTTAAAGGATGCCAGCAACCAATTCCTCTGGGCATTTCCTGCTGCTGAGCAGCCTGGTGCTCTTCTTCCCGAAATGGCCAGAACCATTCCTCAAAGGCGCGGAAATCAAAATTAACCGCTTGATCCGCATAGAAAAACAAACGTTGCGCATGAAGTCCTAAAGAAAGGGTAATAATTACAGCTTGAGGACTAAGGCCTTGCAATGGTAATTCTCGAAGTACTCCATCACTAGCCGTAACATCTAGAATTAAAGTAGCTGATTTCACTGCCTCAGCAAACAAATCACCTTTTGCTGGCACTGAAAAAGTAAGCCCATGAATTTGAGCAGATGGGTTAGATCGGTTCAAACGTTCAGCAATAGCTTGTGCCTTATACATATTAAGTTGTGCCAGATCCAAAGGGTGCCGTACCAGATTTCCAGCTTCCAGCTGATCGCAATCAACAATAGTCAAGTGACAAACACCCATCCGTACCAATAGCTCGGCTAAATTAGCTCCTAAAGCCCCAGCCCCTATTAATAATACTTTAGCCTCCTGTAAAGAAGAATCTACCCGTCCCCGGCTTTGCAAATTCTCCGGGTGCCAATTTTCCCCTCTACTAATCCAGGGGATATCTGAACTACTATGTAATCGGCCCAAAGTCATGTTTATCCGACTCTGTAAAGGGATATTCTTTGACATGGGAGAAAGTACTAACGCTTGCCAATGATACCGATATGGGTTCTCAGGTACTCTTTTGGGTATCGGAATACCTAAAAATAAAAGCCACTCCCCAGTGGCCTGTAGCCTTGGGAGAAGAGGTCTTAGCAGTTCTTCCAGCTTCTTCCCCTGTTGGGCTAAAACATCAGTTAACTGAGCAAAAGTCGTCGGAACCTGCCAAACATTCAAGACTGGTATCTCGTCTAAACGTAACCAGATAGCCGATTGACGGGCGGGTAGTTGCTTTATATAAGTACCCCAGGAAGGCTCGTACATAATTTCCTGACTCCGCCTATCTTTAAACTGACGAATTACTTTAGTATTGTTGATTTCACTTATAGAAGCAATACCTGCATATTCAGAGCTGTTTCTCCAATGACCAAAAGAAATTGCATCTTCATAATAAGCCAGGGTTTCTGATTTACCAGCAGGGAAAATACCAAAGTCAGGTAATTCAAAAGGGTCACCAGCCTTGACCAATTTATCAGCTGCAGCAGCCTGCAACCATTCCTGTGTTCTCTCCACATGCCATACTATCCGCTCTGTAGTAAAGACTGGCTCACTTTCTACAGCATTGCGGGAAGTAGCTAAACCGTGCATTTCAGTTAAACTACAAATATGGCCATTGCGGACAGGCCATTGCGGATGTGGGCCACCATTATATTGTTGGTGGGCAAAGGTTGAAGAAAGGCCTTCCGGCCCTAGCGAAGGATGTACTTGAACTTTACCCCAAGCATCATCCTTGAAATTGATAACAACAGCCCAATGAGAAATTACGGGAATTTTTTCACTTGGCTCTGCTCCTAATAGCATTAGGCGCAAAGGTAACATCCACACCTTATCTGGAGCTGCTGGCTCCCAGTCTCCCAGGAGCTCAACACCTTCCAATTTACTTAGCAGAACGGAGCTTTGACCCAAGGCCAGCCAATCAAATTCATTCATAATATATAATATAATTTCTAGGCAAACCTGCCACCTCCGGTTGAACCACCAGCTACGGGTGGAATGTAACCGCCTCCATTATTGGCTCCCTGTTTGCCTATCTCCTGCAGTAAATTCTTTACGTTCTGGATGGCACGCCTCACGTTGGCCTCGTTCGCGTAACCTTCTGCACTATCAGCGAGAATTTTATTGTTTTTAGCTTGGAAGCGCCAGCGCCAATCGCCTCTCTGGTCTTCATAATACTCCCATTCTGGTCCGTTACCGGATGTATCGGGTTCCTTGATTTTGCGCTCTGGTGCATTAGGACCTAAGGTGGTAAATAGAGCAGCGCCCTTTTCACAGTCTTTACGATCTTCATACCCTTCGCCAGAATCAGCAACTATTTCTCCATTTGAATCTTTTAAATGCCAGCGCCATTGCTGTTTTCCGTCCTGATAAAAGTTAAATCCTTTCATGGTTTGTATTAAATTAAAATATTAATAATTTGTTCTTCTATATATAGTCTGAAGCGTGACAACATTAAATTGTCACGCTTCAGATTTAAAGTATGGAGCAATCTTAGGGTCAACCAATAATTTGGTAATTATAACATTACAAACTGCCGTTGTAGCAATAATCTGGTACTGGAATAGGTTAGCGAAAACTATGGAGCAACAAAAATCAAAAACTAAAAATCCTTATCAGGATGAAAGCATTGAAGACGTTTTATTGTTTCTTTCATATGGAGACCAATATCCAAACGAATACCAGGCCGCTTTCCTCGAAATTCATCGGAGATATATAGGTTTTATAAATAAAATTTGCCACCAAGTATGTAAATTTTTTAGCAATAGTGAAGAATTAGCTGCTGATTTAGCTGGTAATGTTTTGCTTTATGTTTGCCAGAATGCCATTCAGTTCGAAGCCGGCAAGGGCTTAACCAAAGTAGAAATGGATAAAATATTTAAAGAATGGCTGGTAATAATTGCTAAAGGGGAGCTAAAAAGATTTACTTCTCATAATCCGGAAAGAAAGAATTATTCCTCCTTAGAGGGGATTTCTTCGGAGGCTACGACATCCAGAGAAGATTTAAATGAAGTGGGTCTGCTGACACAGGAAATAGATACCTTCCCAATAACAAATGAGAGTGTGGTTCAGGCCCTAGAGTCATTAAAACCAAAGGAAAGAGATATAATAATGGCCTATTTGACCCACGTACACCGAAAAAACGCCCACCTCCCAGACGAAATCATGGCAGAACTTTGTTCTAAATATGGCACTACTTCTTTTAATGTGAGAAAAATAAAACAACGCGCTTTTGACAAAATTAGAAAGTTAAATGAGGGTAAAGCTTAGTTATGAAGATAGTTGAAAACAACGAACAGGACCAGAATTTAGATGACCAGTCATTTGAAACTCGGCTTCTCAAATTCTTAGGGGAGAATGCATTTATTTTTCCGGAAACGCAAAAGGAAATGAAAAATTTTATAAATATATGTGAAGGTACAGCGTTGCAATTACCTGAGGCTTTAAAAAATCCCCTTGCAATTTTAAAGAGAGGAATTATAAACTCAAGTAGTGAAGCTGAACTAAAAAGTGAAGAGAGTAAGATGATTGAAGACAACTTAGCGCAAGCTGCCCGGGAAGGAAAGGAAATCCCTTTTCATATTCAAAGGAAAATGGAAGACAAAAGAAAAAGTATTGAAGATTAACTGATTAATTGGTGTTAAGACGAACACGTGAAATAGAAATTGCGGAATTAGCTGAATCAATAGCTGATTATTACTTTCCTTCAACTGCAATCAATCCCGAGGCTATAGCCAAAGCTAATGGAATAACTTATGATTTCGATAATTACGAATCATATTTTGATGGCATGTTGCAGTACCATGGAGGCAAGTTCCATATCTTTTTAGATTTAGATAAATTACAATCTCCTAATTCTCCTCGTGCCCGTTTTACTTTAGCTCATGAACTAGGGCATTTTTATATTGATGAACATCGTAATGCTTTGAAAAGTGGCAGGGTTAAGCCTCATACATCGATGGTTGAGATATATAGTAATAATAATTTAGCCGAAATGGAGGCTGATTGTTTTGCATCTAATCTCCTAATGCCCGGAAGAAGATTCCAAAAGAAAGCGTTAAAAAATAAACAACCTGGCTTGGCAGCAATACTCCAGTTAGCCAATGAGTTTCAAGTTTCAATTCTGAGTTCAGCTGTAAATTATATTAAAAGTGATTTAAGCTCATCAATTTTAGTTAAATGGGGCTCCAAGGGTTATGAGTGGTCAATGCAATCGACGCCATTTATAAATCTCTTTTCAAAAAAACTTTATATAAATCTATATTCTTCAAGAGGTACAGCAACTTATTTGGCTCAGAATCAAGCTGAACAATTTTCATTAAATTTCCACCGGTCAACTTCTACTTTATCAATGTGGTCTAATTCTATTTTCCCTTCTGGTAAAGACAACTATATTTTAAATGAGGAATCCATTAAATTGGGAAGTTATGGAGGAATATCTCTATTGACAATTTTAAAGTAACTTTGCAAAGTAAAATGAGTAATGGAAGAAGGGCTTTAAATCCTGTTTAACATAACATCGGTTATAATCCAAATAGAACGGTAACAGGCGTTCGACCGGCAGACTGGCTATAAACGGATAAACAGTAAAATTTGCTTATTGTCATGCCATGAAGAACGGCAGTGTAGCAGATATCCGGGAGCAGGCCCGGGCTAGGGTAGAGCAGGAGCAACAACGCCAGCAGCAGCACCAGGTAAAAGAAAGGGAGCAACAGCGCTGGGGACGGGGTATCGGGCAGTAGGGAAGAAAAGTGCCAGGTATAAGTTTCATTTCTTCCCTACTGCCCCTAACGCTGTTTGTTTTTATATTAGTGCTGATATTTGGAATACTTCAGCTTGCAAACAACTGTTGTTTATTAAAGTTAAACAGTTCAAATCACATTCTTCCGCCAACCTTGAATAAACACAGTGTTGTGCGTTCGTTTTTCAATCATCCGTGAGACTTCTGATTCCATTTGGTTCTAGAAAGTAAAAATCCTGCGACAAATAGATGTTGGAAAAGTCATGTTTACTTAAGTCTAAAAGGTATTGCTTGCCTTGTACATTAACGAATACAATTGGAGCACCTTTTAATTTCTTAAAGTCAAAGACTATTCGTTTGTACTTCGGCTTATAGTAGTCATATACTTTTATTAAACCTGGTGACTCAATTGTAATAGAAGATAGGCTATCAGGTATCTTTACGTCTAAGTCTACAATGAATTCTAAAGGTTCTCGCCAAGGCAGAGCTGCATTAGATAAAGTATCACGTTCAAAATGTAAGATGGCTTGTGGATCGTTCCAATTTTGAAAATCATGAAATGTCAAGCTCTTGCTTAAAGTCTTTCCTCCTATTCTTACGTTAAAAACTGGTTTTTGCTCTATTTTTTCATAGTCGTAAGTGATGTGAAAGTTTCGGGGGGTGGATTCATATATTTGGATAATGGAGCTGTTGTCACTGTAGAATGAATCAACTCCGTTATCGGAAAGATTAGTGAAGTAGACCTTAAACTCGTTAGGCTTCTGTAAGGCTTTGTCTTTGTAACCAAATCCATTATTATAGATAAAAAACTCTTCCTGATTTAAAGCAAGTTCCCCATAATCATGGAACCCCCAAGACCTATGGAAGACTTTCCCCTGGGTGTAAACTTGAAGCGAAAATTGACCTTCATTACTTCTGTTTATCTCAACGTTTGCAAGCTTATAAGAATACTTTTCTCCTGACTTTATTTGTCCAAGCATTACAGGTTTATTAGTCTGTATTATTACTGAGTCAATTAAATGAGAGGATTTATTAAAAAAAGTAAGTGTCGTGTGATTTCGGGTATTACAGGAACTAAAGGCAAATAGGAAAATTAAGGTCAATAGTTTCATGAAGTCAAAAGGCTTTTTCTTTTGTTTCCAAAATGAAGCCCAACTACCGGCTAAACGGAGTTTGTTCCGGTTATCATACCAACAGTAGCCTGTTATATGGAACTGGACTAACGAACGAATATACTATATATTTAAAGCAATATACCATATTTGGAGAGAAAGTATTTTTTAAGGCAGATATCAATGGAAAGTACCAGAAAAAGCCCAAAAAAAGCCCCGTTCAGAACGTTAGAAAGGGGTTTTCTCTGATAACTGGTATTATCCTATGTTTGTCTTAATGCATATATTTGGTTAAAAGAGAAGAAAGGAAGGGTAAAGATTTATAGTATTATTTGGTCTTGAGAACCTGTTTAACATGAGAATCCCCTTCCTTTTCTATGGTTACTTTGGACGGTTCCATTAAGCCTAGAGCTTGCATCAGGATAGAGAAAGCCACCATAGTTTGCTTTTTTCCCTTTACTAAACACTTAAAGTTATGACTATCTCAGCCAAACACAAAGTAGTAGGTATTGATGTGAGTAAGGATTCATTGGGCATCTGCTTTCTGGCCGAGGAAAAGGTGCAGCACTTAGAAACGAAAAAACAATAAAGCTGGATTGAAGCAGCTGGTTAAGCAGGGCGGTACCGAGAGCTTGTATGTAATGGAAGCCACTGGTATTTATTACCTATAGCTGGCTTATTACCTGTATGAACAGGGAGCGCAGGTAGTGGTGGTAAATCCAGTTATCATTAAGCCCTACATTCAGATGCACCTAGGTAAGGGCAAGAGCGACAAGAAGGATGTTCAGTGGATTAGGCGCTATGGAGAACAAACCCAGGTTGCTCACTGGCAACCAGAAGAGCAGGTAATTGTGGAATGTCGCCAACTATAGCAGGTTGCCGAGCAGCTCATCAAGCAGAAAACCATGGTCATTAACTCCCTGGAGGCACTCGAGCGACAACCAGTTGTGTGCGAATCAGCATGCAATAAGCTCCTCAAACAAGCTTTTGTTATTGTAAAATCTGGTATTCCTTACCGCCCTGATTTTGCTATTATTTGTGCTTGAAAAGCTTGATTTTTAACACCGTTCATTTTACATAGCTATTACGCTTTGTTGATTATGGCAATTATAATGCTTATAAATTAACAAAAGCTTAACATATAGTTTAATAAAAATTTATTAACTTCAATAAATACAAACAGAGCTTGATTTAATTTTAAAGGCTATTCATAGTTCATCTAAGGCTATTCCCAAATTTTTCACAGTTTATAGCCATGTTTTTAGATTATAAAAAAGAGAGAACAACTCTTTTGAATACAGTGGGTTGATAATCAATATATTAAAACGTAATATTAATGTCCTATGAATATAAAGTTTAATATTTTATTAATGATATTGATAGTTATATCATTAACATCTGCATGTAAGAAAGAGAAGGTAAAACCAATAGATGAACTTCCAGAAGCAACTCAAGAAGGCAAAAATACTTTTGGCTGTTTAGTAAATGGGGAAGCATTCCTGCCGAAAGGGGGCAGGTTCGCAAGGCCAAGTCAGCAATGCTCCTATCAATTTCTAGATGATAGATTTGGTAGAGGTTATTGCTTATCATTGATCGCCAATAATGATGCAGGACCGAATATTTTGAAAATAGTTCGTTTAGAAACTTATTTTAAAGAACTTGATGAGAGTAAGACTTATTTATTGACGGTGCCAGGAGTTAAGGAGGAAGCATCCGGTGAATATAGTATTTCAAATCCTAGAACACTAGGTGAACATTATTGGGTTAAGCCCCCTTTAACTGGCGAATTACGGATTACCAAGCTCGATAAAGTTAAGCGAATACTAGCTGGTACTTTTTGGTTTGATGCCATTAATGATGAGGGGGAAAAGGTAGAAGTGCGGGAAGGCCGCTTTGACATGAAATATATTCCTTAAATTTTATACACCTTAAACCTCTAAACCCTTCTTAAACTTATGGCAAAAATACTTACCCTTAAACATTGGATTCTAAGTCTGTACTTAGTCCTTTTTATTAACCTTGGCTGGGTTCAGGCCCAAAATGAAATCAGTACTGAGTTCTACAACCGCCAAAATTACATTTTTGGTAACCTGGAAACAAATCGCGTTCCTCACGGGTTGCTTCAGGATTTTGCTTTTGAGTTTACCGACCTAAATTCTTATAACGGTACTGTCCTGGCAGATAGTAATAAGGTAGACCCTACTGCCTTCTGGAATATTTACCGTACCTTGCTTACCTCCCGTATCAGCACGAATGCAGCGGCCTTTGCCAACCCGGAAAGCCTGGAAGATACTTGGTTTAATCTCCGTCAGCCTGGTCGCATTACCCTAGCTGGTTTGTATTACCAGTATTCCCGTTTCCGCGACGATGCTGTTAGCAGTAACCGGATAACCATAAATAATGATGTTATTCAAGATAAGTATGTTTCCGGAACCTGGCAAAACCCTTATCAAACCCACGCTGTATTTGCAATGGGAGCTGCTTTTTATAGTTATGAAGGATTAAATCAGGAAATTTTGTTGCCAGCTTCTCTTTGGAAAACAAACAATGCCGGGAGCATTAGCAGCATTCAGGTAAATGCCGGTAACGGGCTAGGCTATCAAACTTTAAATCCTGGCCAAAGCCTTTTTGTAAGTTACCCCGATACTGGACAGTATGTGCTTACGTATAAAATTAATCTATCTAATTCTGCCAGTTTATACAGTCACTCCCAAATTCATATTCGTCCGTCATTGCGACCGCAGAACATAAGTATAGCCCGCATTGGGCGTTCTAACCCAGAAATTTTACCAATGACAGCTACCGAAGCTTTTAATGATGGTACCTTTGCAAGTGGCACTATCACTATACATTATGCTGACCCCGATAGAGGTTTACGTCGTCCGTTAATTATAGCCGAGGGCTTTGACCCCGGTTTTATTTTAACACCAGAGGCTGAGTTTGGCATGAATACAATTGATAATTTTATAGAAAATATAGAATCATTTAATTTACGCAATATGCTGGATTTGGATAGAACTTTAGAATATGATTTAGTGTATGTGGATTGGAATCGAAGTACTGATGATATTCGCAAGAATGCATTATTGCTAAAAAGAATTATCAGGTGGGTAAATGAGAGTAAGGAGCCCCTGCCAGGCGGTGGTTTTGCCCAAAATGTAGTGCTGGGAGAAAGCATGGGCGGGCTGGCAGCACGCTGGGCTTTGCGCGATATGGAAAACAATTTTGAAAACCACCAAACTCGTTTATACATTAGTTTAGATAGCCCGCATCAAGGGGTAAATATACCTTTAGGTTACCAATACTTATCACAGCATTTAAAGCAGATTTACCTCAAAACCGGATTGGGGGCCTCTATGGTGGAAATGATGCCATTTCTGACAGGTGATGTAAGCCCTAAAAGGGCACTAAATCTTCTTAATAGCACGGCTCCCAGACAAATGGTTAAAAACTATATTGATAGCAATTATCAATTAGATAACTCGGTACATAATCAATGGCAAGATGCTTTAGAAACTATGGGCTATCCCCAAGGCGTCCCAGGACAACCGTTTAGAAAGGTAGCAATTAGTAATGGAGCCCAATGCGGCACCATGCAAGACTTAGCCCCTGGTGGTAATTTACTTAGTTATAACGGTAAAGGCAATACCCGCTTTCTAACGGACATATTAAGTCTTGTTTTATCTCCTGTAACAGGTAGCGTATCTACCTTAGGAAGCCTTCTAACTAATAAACCTGGTTTTCTGTTGGGAATATTGCCTGGTCGCAATGATTTGCAATTTGATATTAATATAAATGCTCTGGCAAATGGTGGTGGAAACCAGATTTATTACAATAAGATTTGGTACACTAAGAAGATTTTGTGGTTAATCCCGGTTAATACCTATATAGCTAATCGGGTAGGCACTGCTCCTTCGGGATTACTTCCTTTTGATTCTTATGGAGGAGGCTTGTACGAAACACCTATAAATTTTGGAAATGCCCGGGAAAAAAACTGGTTTATTAAGTACAATGTAACAGCTTCCAATAATCCGAGGTTTTCTTTTGTTCCTACGCCTAGCGCTTTAGATGTTGGTTCAGGTAATGTTGCATTAAGTAATATAGATTACATGAGGGCATATATAGGAGGCAACCCTCCGCTATCTCCCAATAATATACCTTTTGATAATTTTATAACTGCTTTTGAGGGGGCATCTATTAATGAAATTCATACTACAATTAGCCCCCGGAATGGTAATTGGATAGCAGACGAATTAAATGGGCTTACTCCCACAGCAAATTGCGCAGAATGTCTAACTCCAAACAATCTTGCCATTTCTGGCCCAGATGGTTTTTGCCAAACCACTACTTTTTCAGTGCCTAATTTACCGGCTGGCTTTTCGGTTACTTGGAGCTTTTTAGAGACTGATAACGACTTTTTGTTTGTGGGGTCAAATACTGGAAATTCGGTTACCATCACAGCAGACCCAAATGGCGATGCCACTGATGATATAATCGCTTCCATAACTTCATCTTGTTTTACCAACCCAATCGTATCGCAAATTAGCATCTATGGTAGGGAACCAGATCCTGAATCAGTTAGTAATATCGAAGGGCCTGAAGGAATAGAAGTTGGAGTTGGAGATTCGTTTGCAATAAGTGAAGTTCCTGGTGCAACAAATTACCAATGGTATGCAGCAGAGGGTGGAATGTCTTTTACAAACCTTACAAAAACTGGGAATTATGTACATGTAAATACAAGATGGCCGGGGCAATATAATATAGGAGTAATAATTACAGTTCCTTGTGGTTATCTATATTCAGAGGAAGTATTTGTTGATGCCTATGGTGATGAGGTAGAAGATTGGAGATTTAGTGTTTCTCCGAATCCTTCAACTGGTGATAATGTTGAAGTTACAGCTTATAAAACTAAAAAAGAAAAAGTAGAGAAACCCGAAAACGCTAATAATTTAAAAGATGCTCAGATACTCCTTTATGATAAATTTAGTCGGTTATTATCTACTTATAAATTTATAGAACAAAAAGCTACTATTCCTACTAGTAACTTACCTAATGATATTTACATTATTAATATAATTAATGGTAAACAAATTGTTAAAGAAAAGCTAATTGTATCTCATTAGTTCTATTTGTTTTAAGAGCATGTTTAAATTTTAAGGAGGGGGCAAAAAAAAGCGAGTCAGTCCGTAAGCTAAAAGTGACCAAACGATTAAGCTTATGGAATCTCAATATAAGAGACTAACTGACTCGCAGTGGGAAATTATAAAAGAAATTCTGCCCGTGCAACGAAAAACAAAACATTCGCTTCGCGAAATAGTAGATGCCATTTTGTGGATTTTACGCCTGGGTAGTCAGTGGCGGAACTTACCGGATAGTTTTCCCAACTGGCAGTTGGTGTACTATTATTTTAGCAAGTGGAAAGGCGATGGCACGCTGGAAAGACTCAACTGGCAGCTCAATGTAAAAGAGCGGCAAGGGCAGAAAAAGGAAGATACGCCCAGCCTGCTGAGCATTGATTCACAATCCATTAAGCTAGCCCCATTCATCCAGCAAGAAACTGGCATAGATGGCAACAAGAAAATAAACGGACGTAAACGGCATGTTATTACCGATACCTTAGGTTTAATTTGGGGCGTGGTAGTACATGCCGCTAATTTAGCCGACGGAGCCATGGCCCAGCGGGTAGTAGACCCTATGTTAGGCTACCTGGACAGGATGAAAAAGATACTGGCCGATGAAGCTTATCAGAAGGTGTTTCACGAGTGGGTAAGCCAGAACATGTTAGGTGTAGAACTGGAAATAAGTTCTACGCCACCCCAGACCAAAGGCTTTGTACCAGTCAGGTGGCGCTGGGTAAGTAAGCGGGGGTTTGGTCTGTTTAACTTCTTTAGAAGGCTAGACAAAGACCATGAAAAGACTACTACCAGTGCTGAAGCTTGGATATTGTGGCACAATTGCCAAATAATTTTAAATAGACAGAACTGAAAACCAATAATTTGAAAATTTAAACACGCTCTAAGAAACTGTTTTAAAACCTATTAACCTTGGTTTTTATTTCTAACATTGAAGTTGAAAAAAGGCTTTTGCTGACTTTGGCGCCAGTTTCTAATTATCCCTTACCTCTTTGTTTTCCTGCTTGGTTAGGTTTTAAAACAGTCTCTAAGAAGCCAACTACCTTTCTTAAAAAGCAGACAAGCTAATAAGCTGAAAGTAAAATCCTTACACTAACATTATTCCAAGTATTGGGTTTAGAAAGCATACCTCCAAAAATTTAATGTGGCGATTTAACATAACACCTTTTTTTAATAGCTATGGAAGACTCCCATGGATAGGATTCTCTATAGGTAAGCGCTTTTGATGATATTATAACAATATACCATAGCCGACGGGGAATGCGTAATTTTTAATTTTCCGGTAAAAGTACCAGAAAAAGGCATAAAAAAGCCCCGCTCAGAACGCTGGAGAGGGCATTTCACATATAACTAATCTTATGTTAAATAGAAGCTAAATTCTGGCTTTTGTTATATTTAAGCCAAGGGAAAGAAAGTAAAGGCCAGGTGCCGGCAGCGGAGTAAACACCTGGATCAGCCTAGCCTCCCATCGACCGCTGGGAAATAGGAAAGTATTTGTTAAATTGATCAAGGTAGGAGCAGGAGAGCTGTAACTACTTCCAGTATAAAAGTTAAATCACATAATTGGCGTCCGCCAACTCCAGTTTTAGGACAGATAACCGGAACTACTCTGTTTATCTGCTAGTTATAGGGCATTTAAAAGTCAAATCTTTCGATAGATTCAACAAAAAATTTGTTATATGTCTGAATAAATTAACTTTGCATCTCAAAGTACTTTTTATTAATAAACTTCATACAATGGCTAGCTCCACATCCAATCTTTCAAAGAAAAAACTTGTATTACGCTGGACTTTATCAGGTGCTTTACTTACCATTTTGTGCCTTGTTGTTTTATCTTGGATCCTTGCCGACCCAGGTATGAGAATTATTTTGGTATTGGCGCTGGCATCATTAGCAGGAGCGGTAATGGCTCGTTTTATTTATGCGTTTAAAAGCCATAGAAGCTTTAAGCGGAAAATTTGGTTAGGATTTCTAACGTCTTTTACAATATTATTAGTTTTTCTCGCCATCAAATGGAAGTCCGTTAGTGACAAAGGCGGAGAAATAAGGCAAGAACCTTTCCGCATTGCCGGTAACCTTTATTATGTAGGAACTAAAGAGATGACTTCCTTTCTGCTGACAAGTTCACAAGGACATGTTTTAATAGATGGCGGTTACCCAGGCAACACCGACATGATCATAAAGAATATTGGCATTCTCGGATTTAAAATCACTGATGTAAAAATATTGCTTAACTCACATGCCCACGTAGACCACGCTGGCGGGTTGGCTGCGCTACAGAATGCTTCGGGGGCAGAACTTTGGATTAGCGAACCGGATGCAGAGTTAATTAAATCTGGTGGTGCCGGTAAACGCAATTTAGGTTTAATGAATTTTCTCGTTTACATCGGACTTGCCAAATACCCCGCACCGCATATTGACCACCAGTTTAAAGATGGTACCAAAATCCGCCTGGATTCTATTGAGCTGACTGCCCATATAACACCAGGGCATACGCCAGGAAGCACCTCCTGGGTTTTTCCCATTACAGATGGCAACAGGAAACTACTTGCGGTGAGCATCGGCAGCCTTACTGTAATCCCAAGTTCATTATTTGGAGAAAAGTACGATGCTGAGCTTCAAAAAGAATTCAAACAAAGTTTTAAAAAATTGCGAAGTATACCCGCAGACATATTTTTGGGACCACACGCAAGTTTTTTTAACATGGCTGATAAGCTGAAACAAAGGGACACAGCTGCGGACCGTGTGGCACCGTTCATAGATAGGGTAGGTTATTTAAAATATATTGATAAGTCTGAGGAAAAATTTCGAAAGGCACTCAGCGAGTAGCAACTACGTCAATCTAATAAAATAGAAGTAAAACCATAAGCGAAAATCCACTGACAACAATTGCTCCCTCAAAAACGTCCTATAACATCGGTTTTGTGCAATTGTAACTGACGGAAGTAATTAAGCTTCTGTAATTCTAATCAGCTTTTGTACTTTTATTCAGCAGACGGAATTCTAATTTCCCACTTGCACAAAGCCGCTGGACGTTGGCTCATAAGTAAATTTATGTAAAATAGACTTGGGAAAGCTGGTTTAGAATGCTAAATAACCACTATTATCCTGTTTTAAGGCGCCCGTTTTATTTCCGGTTAAGTTTAAAGTAACTATGAATGGTCAGATTTAAGTGGGTGGCTTTATCGGTTAAATCTTTGTACCGGATTTGAAGTTCATTGCCGGCGGTTAAGGTATACCTAACCTAAAACATCCAAATTACCCGGATAACCATTTTCCATATTCAAACATTGGCAGTATAATTCTACTGTAGCTTGATTTGCCTGAACTTTTAAATCATTAATTTCAAATACTTTTTTATTTAGACCCTCTTGCCCACCATGTATATGATTGTCGGTGTTTCCATCAATTTTATCCAAATAAAAAGTTTCGTTAGCAGTGGTAAATTTCCCCTGGTTAATTCTTCCGGCTACCCGGCTGATGGTGCTGCCTAGGTTAAATTCACCTTCTAGGTAATCTTCCAACCGATCGTTGTTTAAAACCACGTTACTTCTGCTTCCATCCCTTGCTGGCATGAAAACAGAAGTAAGAGTGGCGCCCAGATTGGTTAGAGATATCTGCATTTGCTCATTTTCTAAAATAATAGGATATATCTCCTTATCCTGCCATGTAAATCCTAATGTTTTGGAGGATTTCATTTTAATGGTTCACAACCAGACGGAGCAAGGTTTAAGGAAAGAAAAACTTACGAATATGGTAAGGTAAATTTAGGGGCTTCCCATTACTTACCCCGGTAGAAATGGTAGATTGGCCGTTAATAATAATGGAGCCGGTAGAGGGCCGGTAAACGGCAATATCGGTTTTGCCATCGCCATTATAATCGCCGGGCGCCGGAATATCGCCGGCCTGGCCAATGGTTACCGGATTAATGGCGCTGCCATTAACATACCAGCCATTATTGCTTCTCCGGTAAACCGCCCGGGTATTTTGTCCTGTCCCGTTGTAGTTGCCGGGTACCGGAATATCGCCATTAACGCCGTATTGCGAATTGCTGATTCCCGGAATATTCCAGATTGCGGTAGATTTATTAAATGTTGCAAAGTCAACTTTACCGTCGCCGTTGTAATCTGCGGGAACCGGTATATCATCTGAAGAAGAACCCACTACCTGCGAAACATTTGAAGTGAGATACAATTGATCTACATAAAAGGTATTATTAGATGGCCGGTAAATTGCCCGATCGGTGGTGCCGTTCCCATCATAGTCGCCGGGAGTAGGGATATCACCCGCAGCCGAGCCGTGAGTTACAACCGGATCGTTTGAATCTTTGATATACCATTCTCCACCTGTTGATGGCTTATATACAGCAATATCTGTTTCCCCATCACCATTGTAGTCACCCGGAATTGGAATATCACCAGTACCCGATCCATAAGTTACATTGGTCATGCCCTGAATGTTCCAGGTACCCGATGTAAAAAAAGCTGGCTGACTTTTCCCGTTATTATCAAAATCTGCCGTTCGACTCGACGTAAAGCCATGATACCAGGGCCTGTCAAATTGCGTAGTAACGGTGGAAGTACCCGGCAAAAAGGTTTTAAATATAATTTTATCGTTTGAGGCAGAAAACTTCATCGTACGTAAAAGTCCGTCCGCCGACAATCCACATCCAGAATAATCAGAGTTAAAGGTCTGAACAGTTCGTCCATCATATACATCATAGCGCTTTCCCTCGCCTCCTACATGGCCGCCAATCATCATAAAGAATCCGGGAAGCACTTTAAATTTATCGTAAATCTCTTCCGCCTGATAATAGTTATCATGGCCTAATAATCCCCATTTTGGCTTACCATTTTCCTCTGCGTTCGGGCTTATTACATAGTGTGTTACAATTATTATCTTTTTTCCGGAGTAGATAGATTTTGAAAGCTCAGTGTAGAGCGCATTGTATGCGGTTACCGCATCATTTCTTACGTGGTGCCATCTCAAATATGCAATCAAGAAATCGCCAGCCGGTGTGGGTACAATGTCAATGTGATTTTCATTTGTTCCAACGGGATATTCCCATTTATGGAAAGTATTAGAGTTGGGCCATAAAGATGGCAAAAACTCAGACCTTTTAAAATATTGAATATATCCGGGATTTACCGGATAGCTGTGGCGTGTTGAGGTTTCGAAGGTAATATCATGATTTCCGGGCACTACACCAAAAGGAATATCATTAGTTCTTAACACTTTCAGCGAATTACTTGCTCTTAACCATTGCGCCGCAGATTCTGTTGTAGCTGGGCTTGGATTATAGTTATCAGTAATATCTCCCACCGAAATAACATATTTAATATTTTCAGT
>Ga0210040_10001766_pt1 | contig 31913 bp, 28 predicted proteins | sample CryGeyCG12114_NA_FD_185462 | JGI IMG/M metagenome (GOLD analysis project Ga0210040, IMG submission 185462) | Groundwater microbial communities from aquifer - Crystal Geyser CG19_WC_8/21/14_NA (SPAdes) (version 2) | ecosystem: Environmental > Aquatic > Deep subsurface > Groundwater | place: USA...
CGTTCGATGGCGTTTTTCCTTCGGAGCAGCCGGCCGCGCAGTCGCCTGAGCCGTCAGCCGAACAGCCAACCATTGCGAGCGCCCCCGCGGCACGGCTTTTCGTCCCCGGTCCCGTCACGACGGCCGTCCGCGCGGCGGCGTTGAGCGCGGCCACGATGGCCCCCCACTTCATGGCAGCGATGACCTTGGGCACGAGTATGCTGGGCGGCGCCGCAACGCCGAAGGTGAGGCCGGAACCACCGGCCTCGGGCAAGCCCGGGAACGACAACCGAGCGTAGCAAGACCACCGATCCGGGCGGCAGCCGCGATGCGGCCCCGTGTGATCCACCGGTGCCGCGGGGCTGATGTCTCGGTGCGACATGTGCCGGGCGAGGGGAGGGGAGGCGCCTCGCTGGTGCTGTCGCGCGCCGACGTCATCGGTTGCGCCAGCTTCTGGCTGGCTCACTTATTCAAGCGCGTGATCTTCTACGCAATGCATCAACGGATGCCGCTGCTGTTCCGCGACGCCGGTTTCATGCTTGCCACCGCAGCGTTGATCTCAGCCCTCTTTTCTCTCGGCGGCGTCGGCACGGTGCTGTTCGGCTTCCTGATGGATCGCTTCAACGCCAATCTGGTGATCGCGGCCGGCTTCGCGCTGATGGCCCTGGCGATCTGGGCATGGGGCAGGTGAGCGGCACGGCCGGGCTGCTGGTGCTGGTCGCGGGCACCGTGATGATACACGGCGCGGTCCTCGCTGCCTGCACTTGCAGCAGCTTTCTTCCCCACTGTGAGCCGGGTGACGGGGGTGGTTCAACGCTGGGCCTTGGCGGCTTCGGCGGGATCGCCAGCTCCATCCTTGTCGCCGAGCTCGGACGTCGCTAGCTGGATGTCGGAGAGATCTTCACGGTCCGGGCGGTAGCTGGACTGTTCGCGGCCGATGTGCTGCTGATCAAGCAGCTCGCCCATCCGGAACCGGGCCGTACCACAGCGAAGCCCGGTGACGGGACGCCTGCCCACTGGGACAGGCACGCGCCTTGACCGCGCAGCCGGGTGGACGCAGCCTCGCGCAACCCTCCCGAAATGCCGTTCGAGGAATGCACCTGAGCATGACGCGCCAAGCCATCCTGGATGAGATCCAGTCCTATGCCGACGAGCTGATCGCCCTGCGCCGCGACATCCACGCGCACCCCGAGACCCGCTTCGAGGAGGTGCGCACCGCGGGCATCGTTGCGGAGAAGCTGCGTGGCTGGGGCCTGGACGTGACGGAGAAGGTCGGCGTGACCGGTGTGGTCGGCACGCTGAAAGGCCGGCGGCCCGGCCAGCGCGCCATTGGGCTCCGTGCCGACATGGACGCGCTGTTCATCGAGGAGCGGAACGAATTCTCGCACCGCTCCACCGTGCCCGGCAAGATGCACGCCTGCGGGCATGACGGCCACACGGCCATGCTGCTGGGCGCCGCGCGTTATCTCTCGGACCACCGGGATTTCGCGGGCACCGTGCAATTCATCTTCCAGCCCGCCGAGGAGGCAGGGACGGGTGCCAAGGCCATGCTGCGCGACGGGTTGTTCGACCGCTTTCCCGTTGATGCCGTCTACGGCCTGCACAATTCGCCCGGCATTGATGTCGGCCGGTTTGCAACTCGTGTGGGGCCGATCCTTGCTGGTGCCGATTTCTGGGGCGTGACCTTCCGCGGCACAGGCGGCCATGGCGGTGCGGCGCCCCATTTGGCCACTGATGTCACCGTGGTGCTCGGGCAGTTCCTGCTGGCCGTGCAGACCATCCTGCCGCGCAACCTCCACCCGACGGAGGGTGCGGCGCTGAGTGTCGGCCATGTCTCCGGGGGCGCCGCGAACTCGCCCAATGTCATGCCGTCCGAGGTGATGGTGCGCGGCACGGCGCGCTATTTCCGGCCGGAGGCTCAGGCCATCATCCGGCGCCGCCTCGCGGAGCTGGCGGAAAGCCTGGCCGCGGCGCATGGCTGCACGGCGGAGTCCCTCTACGAACCACTCTGCCCGCCCACGGTGAACGCCGCGGGGAAAGTCCCGGTGGCGTCCGCCGCGGCCGCGGCGCTCGTCGGCGAAGCCCGTGTCGGCGACATCCCCCTGAGCACGGGCGGGGAGGACTTTGCTTTCATGCTGCAGGAAAAGCCGGGAGCCTTCATGCGCATCGGCAACGGCAGCAATCCCGATGGCAGCTTCCACAACGTCCACACGCCGCTCTACGACTTCAACGACCAGGCCCTCGCACTCGGCTCGGCTTATTGGGTCAGCCTCGTACAGGAGGAACTTGGCCTGGAGGACCGGTGAGGGCGGCGCCGGGCGCGGGCGTGACCATCGCCGGCGGGCGGTTCTGCGCCCAGGGCCGCGCGGCCTCCAGCAGCGCGCCCAGACGCAGCACATCCATGTCCGCGCCCCAGCGGCCGATGATCTGCACGCCCGTCGGCAGCCCGTCCCGCGCGAAGCCGGATGGCACGGTCAGTGCCGGGTGCCCCGTGAGGTTGAAGGGATAGACGTAGGCGCTCCAGCCCTGCCGCGTGATGCCGCAGCGTTCGCCTTCGACCTCCACCTCGTCATCGGCGGCGTCGAAGTCGGCCGGCAGCGCGGTGCGCGTGAGCGTCGGCGAGACCAGCACGTCGTAGCGCTCCATCAGCGCCTGCACGGCGCGGAACAGGCCGGTGCGGGCATACTGGGCCTGCCGGAACTGGGCCATGCTGAAACCCTCCCCGCGTTCCATGAAGGCCAGCAGCACCGGGTCCATCCGGTCCCGCCATTCCGGCAGGTGCTTCGCCATCGCGACGGCGAAGTTGCCCTGGTACATCACGCGCCCCGGGAACTCGATCCAGTCGATGGGATCGGCCACGGCTTCCACCGCCGCGCCCATCGCAGCCAGAACGTCGAGCGAGGCGCGGGCATTGGTCTCCATGTCGCGGTCCAGCCGCGGGTTCGCCGCGCGCTCGATGAAACCCACCCGCAGCCCCGACAGGTCGCCGCCGACCAACCCGGCGGAAGGCCCCGAGAGCGTGGGCCCGTTCAGGCTCCAGGGGTCGCGCGGGCTGGGTCCGGCCATGGAGCGCAGCATCACCGCCGCATCCGTCACGCTGCGCGCCATGGGGCCGGCATAGGTGTAGTTGCCGAAGGCGTCCGTGCTGGCCTCCCAGGGCACCAGGCCGAGCGTCGGCTTCAGCCCCACCACCCCGCAGCAAGCGGCCGGGATGCGGATGGAGCCCGCACCGTCCGTGCCCAGCGCGATCGGCCCCAGCCCCACCGCCAGCGCTGCCGCCGCACCGCCGCTCGATCCCCCGGAGGTGCGCGACAGGTCCCAGGGATTGGGCGTCACTCCGAAGCTTGGTCCGTCCGTCATGCCCTTGTGGCCGAATTCCGGCATGCGGGTCTTGCCGATCAGGATGGCCCCGGCCTCGCGCAGGCGCGTCACGAGGATGTCGTCCCGGGCGGGGACATTGTCGGCGAAGATCGCGGAGCCGTGGGTGGTGTGGATGCCCGCCGTGTCCACCTGGTCCTTGATGCTGACGGGCACGCCGTGCAGCGGGCCGAGCGGGGCGCCCTCCATCACCTGGCGCTCGGCGGCGCGGGCCGCCTCCCGCGCCCGGTCGTGCAACAGGGTCACGAAGGCATTCAGCGCGGGCTGTGCGCGTTCGGCCGCGGCCAGTACCGCATTGATGTACTCCACCGGGGAGAGTGCACGCCGCCGGATCAGCGCCGCCGCCTGTTCGGCGGTGAGAAACAGAACGTCGTTCTCGGACATGGGCGTGGCTCCTCCGTGGCGGGCGGCCCGTTCGATCATGCTGGAGCCGCACGCCCGATATCTGATATATCGTCCTGACCCGGCTTCCAAGGAGCCGCCGAGTGCCTGGCGCGAAGTGCAGCATCGCCGAGCCCACCCGACGCCGCCCGGCGCGGCGCGAGCCGCCGCGCCACGCCCGTTGCCGAGAAGAAATCCAGGAAGGAACACGCCATGCTGACGCATCCCACTGCCGGGCGCGTGCCACGGCGCGCGCTGATGCGCGCCGGCGCCGCCACTCTCGCCGCAGCCGGAATGCCGTTCCTGGCCCGGCCCGCCCAGGCCGCGGGCACGCTGACACTGGTTCTGGAATCGGAGGTCGTGATCCTCGACCCCTATGCCACCACGGCCGCGATCACGCGCACCTTCGGCTATCACGTGTGGGACACGCTCTTCGCGATGGCCGAGAACGGCGAGATCCGGCCGCAGATGGTTCGCGACCACACGGCCTCGCCGGATGGACTCACCTGGACCTTCACCCTGCGTGACGGACTGAAGTTCCATGACGGCGCGCCCGTCACGGCGGCGGATTGCGTCGCCTCGCTCAATCGCTGGATGCCACGCGATCCGCTCGGGCGGATGCTCCAGGCCGTTGTCGCCTCGATCGAGCCGCGCGGGGCGGACAGCTTCGCCATCGTGCTGAAGGAGCCGTTTCCACTTCTGCTGGACGTGCTGGGCAAGCCGAACGCGCCCGTTCCCTTCATCATCCCGGCGCGCATCATCCCGTCCAATCCGTCGGCGCGTATCACCGAGATCATCGGTTCTGGCCCCTTCGTCTTCCGCCAGGACCAGTGGCGCGCGGGAGACCGCATGGTGCTGGACCGCAACCCGAACTACGTTCCGCGCGAGGAGCCGCCGGACTTCCTGGCCGGCGGCAAGCGCGTGAAGCTGGACAGCCTGGTGCTGCGCGTCATGCCCGACGACGGTACGGCGGCGAGCGCCCTCGCGGCGGGCGAGGTGGACTATGTGCAGTACCTCGCCTTCGACCAGCTTTCCCGCCTCGAACGCTCCCGCAGCGTGGAGCTGATGGGGCTGACGGGCATCCACATGTTCCAGGGCAACTTCCGGCTCAACCACGCCAGCGGCCCCTTCGCCGATCCGGAGGTGCGCAAGGTGCTGTGGCACCTGGTGGACCAGTCCAGCATCATGCAGGCGATCGGCATCCCCGCGCGCTTCGCGAGGCCGGGCTGCCCCTCCTTCTGGATGTGCGACGCGCCGCTGGAAACAAGGGCGGGCGCCGAGCCGGCGCGCTACGACGTGGCGCTTGCGCGGGAGATGCTGAAGCGCACGAACTACAAGGGAGAGCCGGTGGTGATGCTGGAGGTGTCCGCCTCCATATCCCAGACGGCGGCCAACGTCTTTGCCCAGGCGATGAAGGAGGCCGGTTTCACGGTGGACGAGCAGGTGATGGACTGGGGCACCGTCCTGGCGCGCCGCGCCAACAAGCAGGGATGGAGCCTGTTTCCCGTCTATTCCAACGGCGTGGACATGGTGTCGCCCCTGAACCACTTCTACATCGCCAGCACCTGCGCCGATTACCCGGGCTGGAGCTGCGATGCGCGCATCCCCACCCTCGTGGACCGCTTCGCCAAAGCGGGAAGCCTGCCGGAAAAACGGCAACTGGCGGACCAGATCCAGACGATTGCCTACGAGCTGGTGCCAAACCTGATGTGGGGCCAGTTCTCCCGCCCCGCGGGCTACCGCAACCGCATGAAGGGCCTGATCCGGTCCAGCTTCCCCATCTTCTGGGAGGTGTCGGTTTAACGATCGGACGCGATCGGCGGCTCGGAGCGGAAGGGTTTTCCGCACGCGTGGCAGGCGTGGATCATGGGAGATGGGGGAGGGCGCTGCTCCGGGTGTCGGGCGAGGCCTGGGCACCGACCGAGGCGTTGGTCTCCGCCATCCCGCATGTGCCGCAGACTGGCTGGCTGCAGGTGCGACGGCCCGGCCGAGTACGGGCGGTCGCCGTGGAACCACGATCGCTCCAAGCGAAAGGCGGTTTCGGCAGCGTAGCCCGGGAATGGAGGGTCGGCAGCATCGCTCGACCCTGGCCGTGCAGGCCCTTCGCGCGCCGGCCCGTGCGCCGCCCGGTGTGCGGGGGCGCCGGGTGGGCGGCCGTTGAACCCCATCACCGCATCGCGCGGGCCCGCGCCGCGCCGAGCCCGAGCAGGCCCAGGCCGAACAGGGCGAGGGTCGAGGGTTCGGGCACCGACACGGGGTTCTGGGAGAAGGTGAAGTCCACCGCGACCTGGGAACCCGTGATGTAGGACAAGCCGTTCCAGTTGATCCGGACCTCGTTGCCGGTGAAGGAGACGCGGCTGTCGTCGAAGCCGGCGAGCGTCGTCGCGAGCGCATCGACCACGGCACCGGTGATCCCGAGGTTCGAGCCGGAGGTGAAAACGGGTCCGTTGAAGGGAACGGAACTCCACGTCGGCGAGACGAGGTCGGTGCTCAGGACGAGCACCAGCCGGGCGGCGCTGAAGTCCGTGGCGATGCTGGTCACGCCCTCGATCAGCCCGGTCGTTTCCACACCGGCACCGACCGTGAAGCTGGCGGGCGACCAGGAGGAGGGGCCATAGGCGGCACCCGCCACGGGGAATTCATAGGTTGGCGTGAACGCCTGCCCGATGAAGTCCGCGCGGGCCGGCGCTGCGCCGGCGAGCAGTGCCATGCAAAGACCCATGCAGGCCAGACGAGTACGGTCCATTTCTCTTCTCCAATCCGTGCCACTTGCGGCGGGGACAGAGAGAGCAAACTTCGTTCCACAAAAGCAAATAATGCAGATTCAGATCGTTACGGTTTGTGCAAGAAAGGCTGGGGCGGGATGTGTAAGATCCGCCGACAGCCAGCTTCAGCCCGTCACGCGATCGCCGCCACGGCCGCGAAGCCGGCGTCGGCGGCTTCCAGCGCCGTGTCGATCTCGGCTTCCCCATGCGCACAGGACAGGAACATGTTGTGCCGCGGGTGGAAATACGCGCCATGCCGCAATGCGGCCGCGCAGAATGCTTCACCCAGCCGCACGCCCGGATCCTGCTCGAACTGCATCAGCGGCATGGCGGGCGGGCCGCTGTTGCGTATGGCAAGCCCGTGGCGCGCGGCCAAGCGGTCCAGTCCCGCGCGCAGGCGCTCCCCCATCGCGCGCATCCGGGCGGGGCCATCGATGCGGCGAAGCTCGGTCAGCGTCGCCAGCGCAGCGGCCATCGGCACGGCGGTGCACCAGAAGGAGCCGGTGGTGTAGACGCGGGTCGTCGCCTCGCGGAACCGCTCTCCCCCCGTGACGGCGGCGAGCGCGTGGCCGTTCGCGATGGCCTTGCTGTAGGCCGCAAGGTCCGGACGCACGCCGATGGTTTCCCAGGAGCCGCCGAGGTCGAGGCGGAACCCGGCGCGCACGTCGTCCAGGATCAGCGCGGCGCCGGTTGCGTCGCATATGCTGCGGGCCTGGCGCCCGAAGGCGGGATCGGCCAGTTCGAGAGCGACGCCCATGTCGTGGCGGAAGGCGGAGACGATGATCCCCGCGAGATCCGCGCCGGCGCGGTCCGCCGCCGCCTCCAGGCTCGCGGCGTCGTTGTATTCGAAGGGGATCAGGTGCGCGCGGTCCTCCTCCGTCACCCCCGCGACGGAAGGCGAGCACCATGGCACCGCGCCGTGATAGGCGCCGCGCGCGACCAGAAGCTTGCGCCGACCGGTCTCCGCCCGCGCGATGGTGACGCAAGCCGTGGTGGCGTCGGTGCCGTTCTTGGCCAGGAGGCACCAGTCGGCGTGCGGGATCATCTCCACCAGAAGCTCCGCGAGCTCCACCAGCACGGGGGCAGGGCCGTTGAGGCAGTCGCCCTGCGCGGCCTGGGCGCTGGCTGCGGCTTCCACCGCCGGGTGCCGGTGGCCGAGCACGATGGGCCCCCAGGAGCACATGAGGTCGATGAACTCACGGCCGTCAGCGTCCCAGAGGTGGCATCCCTCCGCGCGCGAGAAGAATTGCGGATATCCGTCAGGCAGCTTGGCCGCGTTCAGGTGGCCCCAGAGGCCGCCAGGAATCACCTGGCGGGCACGGGCGCGCAACGCGGCGTCCATGGGGCCTGCGGCTCCCTCGGCCTGGGACAGCGCCTGGGCCTGGAACATGGTGTCGGGCATCGGGCGATCCTTGCTTCGCGCTTGATATATCATATTCGCCAAGGCAGGCTTTGGCGAGGCTTCTGGTGAGGATCGCTGATGCGCGTTTTCCGTGCGGCCCTGCTCGGCCTTTCGCTGTGGGCGGCCAGCGACCTGGCCCTGGCGCAGGCGCCCTCCGCGCAAACGCTGCGCATCGGCATCGTCAGTGATCCGGACGTTCTCGACCCGACCCTGTCGCGGAGCCTCGCGGCGCGGCAGGTCTTCGCGGCCATGTGCGACAAGCTGATCGAGCTGGACGCGGAGGGGCGCCTCGTGCCGCAGCTCGCCACCGCCTGGCGCTGGGCGGAGGACGGGCGCGCCCTGGTGCTGACGCTGCGCCCGGGGGTGCGCTTCCACGACGGTGCGGCGATGGACGCCGAGGCCGTGGTGACCGGCCTCCGGCGCCACCTGGAAACACCCGGCTCCACCCGGCGGGGCGAGATGGGGCCGGTGCGGGAGGTGTTGGCCACCGGACCGCTGGAGGTGACGCTGCGGCTCGGGCAGCCCTTTGCCCCCCTCCTGGCGGCGTTGTCCGACCGCGCCGGGATGATCGTCTCCCCCCGCGCGGCGGGGCGCGTGAACCAGGACTTCGCGCGCGAACCGTCCTGCGCCGGCCCGTTCCGCTTCACCCGCCGCGTTGCGCAGGACCGGATCGAGCTGGAGCGCTTCGCGGAATACTGGGACGCGGCGCGCATCCACTTCGACCGGCTGGTCTACAGGCCCATCACCGACAGCACGGTGACGGCGGCCAACCTTCGCTCCGGACAGCTGGACGTGGTGGAGCGCGTCGCGGCGACGGATCTGCCGGAGATCCGGGCGGACCGGCGCGTGCGGGTCGTGAGCGTGCCCAGCCTGAACAGCGTCTATGTCGCGGTGAACATCGCGAACGGGCCGCGTGCGGACAGCCCCATGGGGCGGGACCCGCGGGTGCGGGAAGCCTTTGAACTGGCGATCGACCGTCAGGCGCTGGTGCAGGTGGCCTTTGACGGGCAGTACCTGGCGGGGAACCAGTCGGTTTCGCCGGGAAGTCCGAACTACGTCGCCTCCCTGCCGGTGCCCGGCCGGAACCTTGCCCGCGCGCGGGCGCTCCTGCGGGAGGCCGGCGTCGAGGGGCGGCTGCGGATGCGCATGTCCGTGCCCAACACCAGCGAGTACACCCAGGCCGCCGAGATCATCCAGGCCATGGTCGCCGAGGCCGGGATCGACCTGGAGCTGCAGGTCATCGAGACCGCGACGCTGCTGCGGCAGTGGACCGCGGGCGATTTCGAGACGCTGCTGATCGCCTGGTCCGGCCGCGTCGACCTGGATGGCAACCTGTGGGGCTTCAACGCCTGCGGGGAAAGTCTCAACGGAGGCAAGTACTGCTCCGCCGAGGCGGACGCGGCCCTGCGCGAGGGACGGGGCAGCGTGGAACCGGAGCGCCGCGCCGCCGCGTATGAGGCGGCGATGCGGGTGCTGCTGCGGGACAGGCCCTACATCTACCTCTGGCATTCGCGCGTGCTGCACGGCGCCTCCGCGCGGCTGGAGGGGCTGCGCGCGATGCCCGACGCGCTGGTGCGCGTGCAGGACCTGCGGATGCGCTAACCGCGCGCGGGAACGAGTTGCCGCAGCCCCGCGGCGACCTTGGCGCTGTCCCCCAGCGCAGCCTGGTTGAGCGGCCTTGACACCGTCGGGGCCGCCTCGCTCCCGCACACGCGGAGAATCTCCGCGTCCAACCAGTCGAAGCAGCGCTCCTGCACCTCCTGGGCCAGCCTTGCCCCGTGGGAGGTGCCGCGCGCGGTCTGCTCGGCGATCAGCACGCGGTTGGTGCGGCGGATACTGGCTTCCACCGCGGGCCAGTCGAGGCCGAGCGGGTCAAGGGTCCGCAGGTCGATCACCTCCGCGTCGATCCCGGTCGTGGCCGCGGCTTCCTCGGCCGCGCGGACCATGGCCGCATAGGTCAGCACGGTGCAGGCATTGCCGGCGCGGGCGACGCGGGCCGTGCCGGGGGCGATGCAATAGTCGAGGTCGACCGGCACGGGCCCGGTGGTCTGGAACAGGTCCTGGTGCTCGATCACCAGCACTGGGTCCTCGCAGCGCAGCGCGCTGTTCATGAGGCCGACATAGTCGTGCGGCGTGGAGGGCGAGAAGATCCGCCAGCCCGGGTACATCGCGAACAGCGCGGAAGGGTCCATCGAGTGCTGCGAGCCGTAGCCCGCGCCCGGGTTCACGCGCGCGCGCACCACCAGCGGGATCGGCACGCCGCCGCCGAACATGTGGGCGAACTTGCCGATGCCGTTGAACATCTGGTCGGCCGCGACCACCGTGAAGTCGCCGAACATGATGTCCACCACCGGGCGCAGGCCACACAGGGCGGCGCCGAGCGCCATGCCGGTGAAGCCGTTCTCGCAGATGGGGGTGGCGAAGACGCGCTCGGGGAAACGCTCCATCACGCCCTTGGTGGAGCCGGAGACGCCGCCGCGCAGGCGGTGGATGTCCTCGCCGATGACGACGATGCGCGGGTCGCGCTCCATGTTGTGCAGCAGCGTCGCGGCGACCGCCTCGATGAACTTCATCTCACGCGCCGCTTCGGCCGGAACGGAGGCTGCCTCGCGCATGGCCTCGCCGCGCAACTCGGTGAGGTCCCCGCGGATGCCGCGGTCCACTTCGCCCGGGTCGGGCAGCAGGCCCGGGCGTATGGAGGGCGCGTTGGCGCCGGGCGCCGTCTCGGTCAGCGCCTCGGCCGCTTGCGCCACCATGCGCCGCGCGCGCGCGTCCAGCGCCTCGAAGCCCGCCGCGTCGAGCACGCCCATGGCTTCCAGCCGTGCCGGCACCGTGAGCAGCGGGTCGCGTGCCCGCCATTCCGCTTCCTCCTCCTTGCTGCGGTAGCCAAGCTGGCTGCCCAGCAAGGGGCCGGACTGGTGCAGGAAGCGGTAGCAGACGGCCTCGACGAAAACCGGGCCGCCCTTTTCGCGGATGGTCTCGCGCGCCCACTGCATGGCGCGGCGCACGGCCACGGGGTCCATGCCGTCGCACTCCACCGAGGGCACGCCGAACATGGCGCCGCGCCCAGTGAGGCGGGTTTCGCGCGTCTGTTCCCGGACATGGGTCGACACGGCGTAAAAGTTGTTCTCGAGGAAGAAGATGACCGGCAGCGTGTAAAGGGCGGCCAGATTGATGGCCTCCAGCGTCTGCCCGGCCATCAGCGTGCCGTCGCCGAAGAACGCGACCGAGACGTTGTCGCGGCCCAGCACCTTGTCGGCCAGCGCGTAGCCGGCGGCATGCGGCACGTTGCCGCCGATGATGGCGGAGCTGCCGACCACGCCTGATTCCGCGTGGCGCATGTGCATGGAGCCCCCGCGCCCGCCGCAGAATCCGCTGGAAAGCCCCATGATCTCCGCCATGGTTCCCTGCACCAGCGCGGCCGCCGCGGCCGTCAGCGGGTCCCGGCGGGGGTCATAGCCCTCGGGCGTCGCGTGGTTGAGGAGCTTGGCCAGGATCTGGTGATGGGCCCGGTGCGTGCCGTTGATCTTGTCCCCGCTGCCGAGGACGGACATGGCGCCCACCGCGCCCGCCTCCTGCCCGATGGAGGCATGGGCGGGACCATGGATCAGGCCCTGGCCGTGCAGGTCGAGGATCGCTTCCTCGAAGCGGCGGATGAGCAGGAGCTGCTCGGTCCATCGGGCGAGGTCGGCCGGCGATTCGGCAGCCCAGTCGGCCTCCTCGGCCTCCAGCCGGAACCAGTCCGTTTCGGTGCGGAGAGGGCTGCGCTTCATGGCCTTTCCTCCAGCTCCCGCAGGCGGCGCACCAGGCCGGCGCCCCCCTCGGTCATGTCGGCGGCCAGCGCCTGGCGGGTCGCGGCCGGGTCGCGGGCGCGCAGCCCGTCCAGCACGTCGAGGTGGCGGTGGCGGCCGGGATAGGTGGGCGGCGCGTGGGGATAGAGATGCGCCAGCGTGGGACCGTTGCGCAGCCAGATGCCCTCGATGATCGCCAGCAGCTCCGGCATGGCCGCGGCGCGGTGGATCCTCTGGTGAAAGCGCCAGTTGGCGCGGTTGGCGGCGTCCGCGTCGCCGCGCGCCTCGGCCTCCACGAGGGCCGCGTGGTCGCTCGCCATCGCCTCGATCGTCTCCGGCCGGATGCGCAGCGCCGCCGCTTCGGCAGCCAAGCCCTCAAGCGCCATGCGCACCGTTCGCAGCTCCAGGTATTCGTCGAGGGTGAGGCCGGCGACGGTGATGGACTTGGCAGCCTCCATGCGCAGCGCCCGCTCCCGCACCAGCTGCATCACGGCCTCCCGCACGGGGGTTTCGGAAACGCCCATGGCGGCGGCGAGCTCGCGGATTTTCAGCCGCTGGCCCGGCGCCATGCGGCCTTCCATCAGCGCGGCGCGGAGCTCGGCATAGACCCGGCCGGCGAGGTTGTCCCGGCCGATTCGCGGAAGGCTTTCGAGCGGGTCTTCGGGAGCTGCCTGGGCGCGCGCGCGAATGGCGGCGGGCTGCGCCACGCGTTTTGCGGCGGACCGGCGCATGCGCACGGAACGAGGAAGCTTCGGGTTGGGAGCGCGGGTCAGCGGGATGTCCTCCGGCCTCGGTTCGGCGGCACGCATTTGGCACCGACGTTATTTGATATATCGTCTGACGACAACCGAACGGCCGATCATCCATGCAGACACACCTCGACGACGCCGCCCTTCGCGCCGCCCTGCCGCCGCTTTCCGGCGAACTGCGCCTCCCCGGGCTGGAGGCGGAGGTTGTGGTGCTGCGCGATACCTCGGGCATTCCGCATATCCGCGCAAAGGGAGAGGGGGACGCCTTCTTCGCACTGGGCGCGGTGCATGCGCAGGACCGCCTGTTCCAGATGGAGCTGAACCGGCGGCGGGCGCTCGGGCGTGCGGCGGAATGGCTGGGGGAGGCCGCCCTCGCGGGCGACGTGCTCGCGCGGCGCCTGGGAGTGGAGGCGGCGAGCCGGCGGGATTACGAGGCGGCGACGCCGGCGGCCCGGGCCATGCTGGGCGCCTATGCCGCGGGGGTGAATGCTTTCCTTGGCTCGGGCGCCCCTTTGCCGGTCGAGTATGGGCTGCTGGGCGCCGTGCCGGAGCTGTGGGAGCCCTGGCATCCGATCGCGGTGATGCGGCGGCTCGGGCTCCTCATGGGGTCTGTCTGGTTCAAGCTGTGGCGCGCGGCGGCGCTGCCGGTGGTGGGGGCGGACGCGGCCGCGAAGCTGCGCTACGACGATGGCGGGGGCGACCTGCTCTGCATACCGCCGGGGGTGGAGGCCGAGCGCTGGGCAGCCGACCTCGCGGCACTCGGCCCGTCCATCGCCGCGCTGCTGGAAGCGTCCGGCGCGGACGCGACGGGCGGTGGCAGCAACAACTGGGCGGTCGGGCCGGAGCAAAGCGCGACGGGGCGGCCGGTGCTGGCGGGCGACCCCCATCGTGTCTTCGAGATCCCGAACATGTACGCGCAGCACCACCTGGCCTGCGACGCCTTCGACGTGGTCGGTCTGACCGTGCCGGGCGTGCCGGGTTTCCCGCACTTCGCGCATAACGGCCGCGTCGCCTGGTGCGTGACCCACGCGTTCATGGACATCCATGATCTTTACCTGGAGCGCTTCGACGAGACCGGCACCGCAAGCCTCACCGCCGAGGGCTGGATGCCCGTGCGGCGGCGGGTGGAGACGGTGGCCGTCCGGGGCGGACCGGACCGGGCCGTGCCGGTGCTGGAGACCGTGCACGGGCCGGTCATCGCAGGCGATCCGTTGAAGGGCACCGCGCTGGCGCTGAAATCGGTGCAGTTCGCCGAAGCAGACCATTCCTTCGACTGCCTGCCGCGCATGCTCCGCGCGGGCGGCGTGGCGGAGCTGTTCGAGGCGACCCGGGGCTGGGGCGTGATCGACCACAACCTGGTCGCCGCCGATGTCGCCGGACACATCGGGCACCTGGTTCGCGCCCGCGTTCCGCGCCGCCCGAGGGAGAATGGATGGCTGCCCGTGCCGGGCTGGACCGGGGCGCACGAATGGGATGGCTGGATCGCGCACGAGGCGATGCCGGCCGTTCTGGACCCACCCGGCGGGGTGATCGTGACGGCCAACAACCGTGTGGTCGCCGATGGACATCCGGATTACCTCTGCACCGACTGTCATCCCCCGCACCGGGCCCGCCGCATCGCGGCGCTCCTGGCCGCGACCCCGCACGCGCCGGAAGCGGCAGGGGCGGTGCATGGCGACGTCGCGTCGCCCATCGCGGCTCTTTTCCGTGACCGGCTGGCGGCGATGCCCACGCCCGCCGATGCGGGGGCCAAGGCGCTGCGGGCCCGGTTGCTGGACTGGGACGCGCGCATGGAGGCGGGCAGCGAGGCCGCGACGGGCTATGTCGCGTTCCGGCGGGCGCTCACGGTGATCCTGGCGGAACGAAGCGGGCTCGTGGCGACAGCGGGGCACCCCTGGCTCGCGCCCTCTCCCGGCGTGGCGCCGCTGAACCAGCTCTGGTGGACCCTGCCGGCGCTGCTGCGGGCGGGTGACGAGTCGCTGCTGGGCGGCTGGGGTTGGGGCGAGGCAATGGAGGCGGCTCTGGCGAAGGCCGGGCGCGAACCGTTGATGCCCTGGGGCGAGGCGCACCGGCCGCGCTTCGCGCACCCCCTTTCGGCCATGTTCCCGGACGCCGCGGGGCTTCTCGACGCGCCGTCGCGTCCGCTGGGAGGCGATGGCGACACCGTGCTGGCGCAGGGAGTGATCGCAGGGGCTGGCCCGGCTGCGGCCTACGGTCCGCTCGCGCGCTACGCCTTTGATGTCGGCAACTGGGAGAACTGCCGCTGGGCGGTGTTCCACGGGGTGTCTGGCCAGCCCGGCAGTCCGCATTACGCCGACCAGAATGCCGCATGGTCGAACTGTGAGATGGTGCCCATGCGGTATGGCTGGGAGAACATCGAGGCCGAGGCAACCTCGGGCGCGGGAAGCCGGCAGGTCATGCGGCCCTGAGGGGATTTCAGGTAACCGGCAAGGAGACTCGCGATGGGTGCCCGCCCCGGGCACCCGGGCGGGCAGCCCCGGTCTCTTAGCGACGTCGGATGGCCCGGGCTGGTCCGCGTGAAGTTCCTATGGCTTTGGCATCCGCGCGAAGCCGGTTGGTGCCACGTGCCGGACAGGGCGGGAGGGAATAGGCGTCCGCGCGACGAACGAGCCTCTCCTGTCCGCGTTGAAACCGGGCGTGCGGCCCTTAGCGGCTGGCACGGGAAAGGCTGCGGGACGTGCCCGGCCACATCGGATGGTGGAAGGACGACCGCGGAGCAGGCAATTTTGGGCGTGGCCCTCTCGGCGCTGGTGCTTTCGGACTGCGCCGGAACGCAGAGGCGGCCAATACCAGTCTGGCGGTGGCACGGGCGAGGTGAACCCGACCCTTTCGAGAAGCGATGCCACCTTCATGACCACGGCGGCCAGGGGAGGGATGGCTGAGGTGCAGCTGGGGCAGCTAGCACAGCAGAATGGACGCTCGCCGGCTGTGAAGCGCTTGGGCCAGCACATGATCGACGACCACGGCCGCGCGAACCACGCCATGATGGAGCTGGCCCGGCAGACGCAGGGAGGGGATCGGGGCGGAGCACCAGCAGGTTTACGATCTTCTGGCTGCCCTGCGCGGGCGCGACTTCGACCGAGCTTACGCGCAGGCCATGGTAGAGGACCACGAGGAGGACATTCGCCTTTTCGAGGCTGAGGCACGCGATGGGACGGACGCCGATGTGAAGGCTTTCGCCGCGCAACAGGTGCCGATGCTGCGTGAGCACCTCCGCGAAGTGCGGGCGCTGGCGCGGCGCTGAGGTCCGCCTCGACCGATGCCATGACGGCCTTCCGGTGGGGACCCTCCCCTGAAGGCCGAAGATCCGGATCACGGGCAGGCACCGCCACCCGGTGGGCGCTCGGGCCGGCGGCTTCATGGCTCAGGCCGCTGCTCCGGCTTTCATGCATCGCGGGCGAAAGTTTCGACGAGCCGGGGCAGAGCCTCTTTCTCGGCATGGAAGGTCACCTCCCGCCGGGCGTGGTCGAATGGCACTGCAGGCTGTGTTCCGGCCTCCATCCCTGGCCTTCTTGAGGGGAGCGTCCACGCTCTCGGTCCAGTCCCCACAGGTCATGTTGCCAACACGGAGGCGCAGCATGAGGATCCTTCGGGCGCAGGGCGCCGGAAGAAGATGGGAACAGCCACGCGCCCGGGGTCAAGGGTAGCGGTCTGATCAGTGAAGGCTGGGCCTGAGTCGCGCAGGTGAGAGGAGGATGGACGCCGGCTGTTCGGAGCGTCGGCTCAGAGAAGCTGGCGGAAGGCGTTGGCGAGCGCGATCCAGAGCAGAACAGATGTCGCTGCAATCAGTGGACCGGCCAGCCGCCAGACGAGGAGGCCGCCCATGGGTCTCGCGAAGATCGCTGAATGAAATGACAACATGGATGCTTTTCCCCCAAAGCGTAAAATGAACCGCAGCGCCGGAATGACCTTCCTGTTCCTTCCAAAAACCGTAATAGAAGGTGGCTGAAGGTAACAAATCACCGAAGTGTGAGCGAGCGATGCGCTCAGGCGGAATGATCTGTCTTTGGAATAACTCTTCAGTTGTTGCTTTTTATTATCGATATGCAGTGTTACGCACGTCTTTCTGTGAGGAAAGGCACAGCGCTCGCGGCACTCACACGGATAGCGTTCCGGTGTCCCGCACCGGATGTCGCTGGTGCATTTCTCCCGGTCCTGCCGGGTCAAACGGTGGCCGCATGCACCTTTCAGTTCCTCCGCCAGACCGCGTCGCCAGCCAAGCCCCGATCGATCAGGCGGTACAGCAGACCCCTTTGAGACCAGCCCCCCCAAGAGGCGCTGCGTCGCCTCGCAGGCAGGCTCAAGCGCATCTTTGGGTCCGAGGTACGGAGGTTCTCCTTGCGCTGGCCCTGCTGGCGCTGACCTTGCCGCTGCTGCTCCTGGTGGCTCTCGCCGTCCGACTGGAGGGACCAGGGCCGGTGCTCCGCAGGGCCGCTTACCGTGGCAGGGCAGGGCAGCGCTTCCACTTGCTCTCATTCCGGGTCGTGAGGGACGGTGAGCTTTCGATCGTGGGCGGTCTCATTCATCCATGCCGGATCGATCAGCTGCCGGCATTGATCAGCCTGCTGCGCGGCGACGTGGCGCTGTTCGAGCCCATGCCCGTGGAATGGGACGCAGTTCGCGGGAAGCAGCAGGGTTAGCGGCCCGGCCCCACCCAGAGTTCATCAAGTGCGCCGGAGGCGCGACGCCGCTTTTCCATTTGCGACGACGTCGAAACTGTTTTAGTGTCCGATCACGATATCGCGAGCCTTGCGCTTGCCGGGGATTGGCATGCACCTGAAACACCCGCTTGACGGCGATCAGCAGATACTGCCGCCCTTTTCGAAGAAGGAACAGGAGCCCCGGGAGCGCCTCTCGCTGCGCCTGTCCCTCCTGGTCATCGTCGCGCTTTCCGTTGCCGCCTGGGCGGGGGTGGTTGCCCTGATCCGCCTGGTCCTCTGAGCGACCACGGACGTGGGCGCGTGACCGGTGCGTCTCCCTGCGGTACCTGCTCAGGCCGCGCGTGTTGACCTGATGGTGCCCGCGTGCCGGGCGGCCTCGCGTGCGGCCTGGACGTGCTTGACGGCCGCGAGACGGGCCGCTTCGGGCGCCCGGCTGGCGATCGCCTGCAGGATCGACCGCATCTCCAGCGCGCTTTCCGCCGCGCGTCCTTCCCTCGACATGGAGCGCGAGCGCAGCAGGTTGATCCGCGCGTGCAGGCCACGAAGCACGTCCTCGATGACGGCATTGCCGCAGCCGGAGAGCATCGCGGCGTAGAAGCGGGCCGTGGAGGCGATGCGGGCCGGGGCGTCCGCCGCGGCCGCGGCGGCGTCGAAGTCGGCGAGGGCGGCGGCCATGGCCTCCCTTTGCGCTTCGGTGGCGCGGGTGGCGGATAGGGCGGCGGCCTCGCCCTCCAGCAGGGCGCGGACATCGTAGATCTGCGCGGCTTCCTCCCAGCTCAACTCCGTCACCGACGGGCCCCGGTTGGGAGTCATCAGCACCAGGCGCTCTCCCTCCAGCCGCCTCAGCGCTTCACGGACGGAGCCGCGGCTGATGCCGAGGGCGCGGCACAGCTCGGCCTCGACCAGCCGTTGACCCGGCAGGAAATGACCCGAGACGATCGCCTCGCGCAGGCGGTCCACGGCCTGGGACTGGACGCCCTGGGGGGCGATGCGGAGATCCATGGCGGGGATGGTCAGGTGACCGGCGGGCGCTGGCGTGGGCGGATGGCCTCGAAGACGCCATAGGTGCCCTTGAACCAGGGCTCGGCCGCAAGCTTCGCACGCCAGGGCGTGGCGCGTGCCTTCTCCCGTGCGGGAGAGGTCAGGGCGGAACCGTCCGACAGGTAGTGCAGGGCGAGGCGGTTATAGGGCAGCGGGTCGGCGTCGGTCACACGGAAGCGGCGCACCATCAGCCACTCGGGCGCTTCCATGAGCAGCGGCACGTGGTCCTGCTCGTACCAGGCGTCGAATTCGCCGCAGCGCTCGGCAGGAACGTTGAACCAGACTGCGTAGAGCAGCGGTGCCTCCAGAGCGGACGCGGCGTCGCCCTCGGTCCGGCGGCGCACGGCGATCTCCTGGCCGATGTAGCGCGTGAAGCCGGACACGCTGCCGAGCATGTTGCGGGTGGCCTCAGTCGGGCGGTTCTTCACGCCGGCATAGGCTTCCGAGGCCAGCACGCCCGGTGCGTCCATCTCGTAGACGGCCAGGAAGCCGCCCGCACCCTCGGCGGTGTCGCGGTAGCGCCGGGCGGAGACGAAACCGGGCACGGCCATGCGGAGCGGGATGTGCTCCGTGTCGTACCAGTCGTGAAACCCGGCCTCCTGGCCGGGCGGCGGCGTCATCTCCGAAAACAGGATGGTCGTGCCCTGCACCAGCATTCTCCGCGCCCGAGGATTGTTTGACAATCTTATGATGCGCGGGAATCATCCGCAACGCCGATCGCGGCGCCTGCCCCGCCGCCCCTACGGGAATGCCTCATGCCGCTCGATGTCCGCCGCTGGTTCACGCAGGTTGAGGAAAGGGCCGTGGAGAACGGGCAGCGGCATGCTGCGCCCCTGCGAAAGGTGGCGGCGACGGCCATCGTCGGGAACCCCTTCGCCGGACGCTACGAGGCCGATCTGTCCCAGGCCGTTGCCGACAGCGAGGCCGTCGGCGCGCTGCTGGCGCGGCTCGCGGTCGAGGCCATGGGCGGCCTCGCGGTGGAAAGCTACGGGAAGGGTGGCGTGGTGGGGCTGCGGGGAGAGCAGGAGCATGCCAACGCCATGCTGACCACCACCTTCGCCGAGCCTCTGCGCGTCGCGGTGGGCGGGGCGCTCGCCTGGATCCCCTCCTTCACCAAGCTGGCGGCACCGGGCACGGCCATCGACGTGCCGCTGGCGCACAAGGACGCCCTTTACGTGCGCTCTCACTACGATGGCGTCACCGTCGCGCTGCCGCCGGATGCGCCGGCACCGGACGAGGTCGCGCTGATCGTGGTGCTGGCCAACCGCGGCCGGCTGAACGCCAGGGTGGGCGGGCTAAAGGCGGCCGAGATCAGCGCACGGGACGGGCTGCGCTGACATGCGGGTCGCGATCGTCAACCTGTCGCGCATCGTATCGGGCGACCTGAACGCGCCCTTCGTGGCGGGAAGCAGCATCCTGCTGGAGGGTGGCCGGATCGCCGCCATCGGCGACCTGCCGCCCGGGAGCATCGCGGATGTCGATGTGACCGTGGATGCGGCGGGAACGATCGCGATTCCCGGGCTGATCGACAGCCACGTCCACATCACCTTCGGTGACTACACGCCGCGCCAGCGGGTAGTGGGCTATCTGGAGAGCTACCTGCACGGCGGCACCACGACGGCGATCACGGCCTCCGAGGTACACGTGCCCGGGCGGCCGAAGGACCCCGCCGGGGTGAAAGCGCTGGCGCTGGCCGCCGCCGCCTGCTTCCGCGACTATCGGCCGGGCGGCATGCGCGTGCATGCGGGATCGGTGATCCTGGAGCCCGGGCTGACCGGGGCCGACCTGCGGGAGCTGCGGGAGGCCGGGATCTGGCTGGCCAAGGCCGGCTTCGGTGCCTTCGCGACCCCTTACGACTACGCGCCGCTGATGCGTGAGGCGCGGGCCTGCGGGATGGTGACCACCATGCACACCGGTGGCTCTTCCATCCCGGGATCGTCGGGCATCTGGGCGGAGCACGTGCTGGCCTCGGACCCCACCGTTTCCTTTCACGTCAATGGCGGGCCGGTGGCGATGCCGGAGGAGGGTTTCGCGCGGCTGGTGGGGGAGAGTTCCGTCGCCATGCAGATCTGCACGGCAGGCAACCTGCGCACGGCGCTGCTGACCGCGCGGCTTCTGGAGGAGGCCGGACAGCCCGAGCGGCTGCTGATCGCGACGGACACGCCGACCGGAAGCGGCATCATGCCGCTCGGCATGTTCTACACGATCAGCCATCTGGCCAGCCTCGGCGGCATGGCGCCGGAGCGCGCCATCGCGGCGGCCACCGGCAACAACGCGCGCGTTTACGGCCTCAACGCCGGCATCCTGGCCGAAGGGCGCGATGCGGACGTGGTGCTGATCGACGCCTGTGCCGGGGGCTCGAAGGACGACGCGCTCTCGGCAATCTCCAACGGGGACGTGCCGGCTGTCTCGGCGGTGTTCACCGCCGGGGTGCCGCGCTTCGTCGGCCGCAGCCGCAACACGCCCGCGGGAATGCGCGAGGTGCGCGTCGCCGGCTGCCGGTTGCCCATGGATTTTTCGGGGAGCGCGCACTGATGGCCGTGCCGAGCGTGATCGTGGCGGGCGCGGGGCCGGTGGGCGTCATCACCGCGCTGGCCCTGGCGGATGCCGGCTTCTCCGTGACGCTGCTGGAGGCAGCGGGAGACATCGACCGCAACCCGCGCGCCTCCACCACGCATCCTTCCACGCTGGCGATGATCGAGCGCGTGGGACTGATCGAGCGCTTCGTCAGGGAGGGGCTAGTGGCGCGGCGCTTCCAGTTCTGGGACCGGCCGGCCGGGCGCAAGGTGGCGGAGTTCGACCACGCCGTGCTGGCGGAGGACACGCCCTTTCCCTTCGTCGTGCAGACGGAGCAGCACAAGCTGGCGCGCATGGGGCTCGACCGGCTGGCGACTTTGCCCAACGCCGACGTGCGGCTGAACACGGGCATCGCAGGGTTGGAGCAGGATGCGGCGGGCGTGTCGGCCAGGCTGACTGACGGTACGCTGCTGCGCGCTGACTGGCTGGTCGGCGCGGATGGCGGGCGGTCCACGGTGCGCAAGGCGCTGGGGATCGCGTTCGAGGGTTATACCTGGCCGGAGCGGTTCATCGTGCTGACGGTGACGGACGACTTCGAGGCGATGCTGGGCTGCTGCTTCCGCAACTACTTCGCCGACCCCGACGAATGGGCGAACCTGTTCAAGGTGGCGGGCGACGGTGAGGGCCCGCGCTGGCGGGCGGTGTTCCCCACGCGCGCCGACGAGCCGGATGAGGTGGCGCTTTCGGACGAGGAGGCCGAGGCCCGGCTCCAGGGGCTGCATCCGAAGCGTGGGCGGTACGACCTCGTGCACCGCAACCTCTACAAGGTCCACCAGAGGGTGGCGGCGCGCTTCCGGGAGGGCCGCGTCTTCCTCGCCGGGGATGCGGCGCATGTGAACAACCCGATCGGCGGCCTCGGGCTGAACTTCGGGATCCACGACGCGATCGACCTGGCGGACACGCTGTCGGCGCATGTGTTCGGCGGTGCCGACCCCGTGCTGCTGGACGGCTATGAGCGCCGCCGCCGCACGCTGAACATCGAGTTCGTGCAGCAGCAGACGGTGGCGAACAAGAAGCGCCTGGAGGAGAAGGACCCCTCGCGGCGCCGGACCGAACTGGACGCGCTGGCGGATACTGCGGCCAGTCCGGGACGTGCGCGGGAGTTTCTCCTGCGCACCTCCCTGATCGAGAGCACGCGGCGCGCCGCGGCGATGGCCTAGTCGAGCGTCGCGCCTGAGATCTGTACGGCCTCGCGCCAGACCGGGAGGTCCGCCTCGATACGGGCCGCGAGATCCGCTGGCGTGTTGCAGACGGGATCGACGCCAAGGCGGCCAAGCGCCGCGCGGAAGGTCGCGTCGGCGCAGGCCGGGCGCAGGGCCTCCGCGAGGCGCGCGACGATGGCGGGTGGCGTGCCCGCCGGGGCGGCGATGCCGTTCCAGGTTTCGGTGAGCACGCCACCAACACCCTGCTCCGTCACCGTCGGCACGTCCGGCAGCTCGGCGATGCGCGCGCGGCCGGAGGTTGCGATCACGCGCAACCTTCCGCCCGCGAGCTGCGGCACGGCCTCGGCCGGATTGCCGAAGTAGGCGGCCACGCGCCCACCCAGCAGATCCTGCACCGCGGGGCCGCCGCCACGATAGGGAATGTGCTGCATCTCGATCCCGGCGCGGCGCAGGAACAGGGCCATGGTGAGGTGGCTGCCCGAGCCGTTGCCGGCGGATGCGTAGTTCAGCGTGGGGTCGCGCCGGGCGAGGGCGATGAACTCCTGAAGGTTCGAGACCCCGAGTTGAGTGGGCACCGTCAGGGCGAAAGGATTGCTCGCCACGATCGACACCGGCGCGAAGCTGCGGACCGGATCGTAGCGGACGCTCGTCAGCGCGGGCAGCACGACCATCTGCGAGGCGCTGGCGACCAGAAGCGTGTAGCCATCCGGGCGGCTGGCGGCGACGAACTCCGCGGCAATGGTGCCGTTGCCGCCGCTGCGGTTCTCGACCACGACGGGCCTGCCCAGGCGTGCGCCCATCCATTCGGCGGCGAGGCGGCCGATGCTGTCCGTCACGCCGCCGGGTGCGAAGGGAACCACCAGCCGGATCGGGCGGTCGGGCCAGTTCTCCTGCGCCGATGCCGGGCCCGGAAGCGCGAGGGCGGCGAGTGAAAGCGCGGTGCGCCGCCGGAACACGGGAAAAGCCATCAAGCCCTCTGTCGCTGTAGCGGTTTCCCGGTCAGCAAGAACCGTTCCCCGTTGCGCGCTAGCATAGTGCATCAGGGTGCTTGGTTCACGCGGAATGCATCCCCGGAGGTGGTTCCCGCATCGGCCGCCCCATGCGAGCATGGGTGAAACAGGCAGGGAGTGCGGGTCCATGGGTGAACGGCTGCGAGGCAAGAGCGCCTTCGTGACGGCGGCCGGGCAGGGGATCGGGCGTGCCATCGCGCTCGCCTTCGTCAGCGAGGGGGGGCGGGTGGTCGCGACGGACCGCGACGCGGACAAGCTCTCGGGGCTGGAAGGCTGCGAAACGCGGGCACTCGACGTGCTCGACGACGCGGCCTTCGCGCGCGCGGTTGCGGAGGCCGGGGCTCTGGACGTGATGGTGAACTGCGCCGGGATCGTGCACCAGAACACCGCCCTGACCTGCACGGATGCCGAGTGGGAGCTGGCCTTCGCCTTGAATTGCCGGGCGACCTGGAAGGGCATGGCCGCGGTGCTGCCCGGCATGGTGGAGCGCGGCCGCGGCGCGGTGGTCAACATCGCGAGCGCCGCGGGCTGGGCAAAGGCGGCGCCGAACCGCTTCACCTATGCGGCGACCAAGGCGGCGGTGGTGGGAATGACCAAGGCGGCGGCGGTGGACGTGGTGGCGCAGGGCGTGCGGCTGAACTGCATCTGCCCGGGCACGGTGGACACACCCTCTCTCGGGGAGCGGATCGCGGCCAATGCCGCGGCCGCCGGGGGGATGGAGGCGGCACGGGGCGCCTTCGTGGCGCGGCAGGCCATGGGGCGGCTGGGCAGCGCAGAGGAGATCGCCGCGCTGGCCGTGTATCTCGCCTCGGACGAGAGCGCCTTCGTCACCGGGCAGGCGATCGTCATCGACGGTGGCTGGACGCTGTAGCCGCGCCCGCCCTCAGAAACCCGTGGCGGTGGCCGCCAGCGCCGCGGGGTCGGCTGGCGGGGCATCGCCGCGCCAGACCACGTGCAGGTCGGGGCGCAGCAGCAGGAGGTCGTGGCCGTAAAGGGCGCGCGGTGCGTCCTCCGCGACCTCGATCACCGAGAGAGGTGCGCCGCGGGCGCGGAACGCCTGCTCCATGCTGGCGGTGTCGGCGGCCGTGCCACCGAGGCGGAGCAGGGCGTAGCCGCTGTCGGGGATGTGGTCCTGCACCGCCGAGCCGTCCGCGCGCCATGTATGGGGCAGGCGCGCACCGGGCCAGGTGGTGGGGTGATACTCGCGGAACAGGTGTTCGGGCCCGCCCGGGATGTTGTCGATGATGGGACTGTCGACGTACCGGTAGCCGAGCTCGGCGCCGATCATCTCGTTGGTCTTGCGCTGCTCCACATCCGCCACGCGGGCGAGGTTTTCGCGCGCGGCCTGGCCGGCGGGTGTCGCGTCGCGGATCTCCGGCCGGTACTGCGAGCGCCACTTGCGGCGGCCGAGCGAGGCGTAGCGGGAGGCGCCGATGTTGCGGTCGCCGACCTGGCGGCGCTCCACCTCGTAGGAGCGCAGAAGATTCGGGCCGCCCCAGCCGCGCAGCGTTCCCGCGAGCTTCCAGGACAGGTCGAAGGCGTCGCCGACGCCGGTGTTCATGCCGAGGCCGCCCGTGGGGATCACGAGGTGGGCGGAATCGCCGGCCAGGAACACGCGGCCTTCGCCGTATCGATCTGCGAGGAGGAGGTTCTGTCGCCATTCGCCGCAGTAGAGCATCTCGTACGCCACGGGGGCGGCGACGACCTGCTCGAACTGCCGCCTCATCGCCTCGTCGCTGTCCACCACGGCGTGCAGGGTCCAATGGCGGGTGGAGTCCTGCATGATCAGGAAGCTCGAACGATCGTCGGCCACGTGGTAGTGGCGGCCGTGCCCGGGGCCGTGGCCCAGGGGCAGGCGGGCGAAAAGCTCGTCGCAGCGATACAGGGCCTGGCGGAGCCGGAGCAGGTTGCCTTCGCCGCGCAGGCGGATGTTGAGCTGGCGCCGCACGGCGCTTGAGCCGCCATCGCAGCCGGCCAGGAAGGCGGCGCGGATGCTGCGGGTTGCGCCGCCGGGGGCGCGGATGGTGGCCGTTACGCCTTGCTCGTCCTGGGTGAAGGCCTCGAAGGCGTGGCCGTAGAGCAGGGTGACGGAGGGGAAGTCCCCGGCCACCGACTTCAGCAGCGGCTCCAGCGTGTACTGGGAGATGAGCTGGTAGGCTTCCGCCGGCTGCGTGCCGTCATCGCTGGCGGCGCATTGCGCCTGGGCCTCGGCGACGGAGGGATAGGGCAGGTGGAGCAGCGGCGGCTCGACCATGGAAAGCACCACGAAGACGTCCATGGGCACATTCGCCGCGAGCCCCGCGGCACGGATGCGCGGGGCGAGGCCGATGCGCCGGTAGAGTTCCATGGTGCGGGCGTTGCAGCGCTCCATCTTCGGCAGGAACTCCGGGGCCGGCTTCTGCTCCACGAGGGTGCAGTGGATGCCGCGGCGGCCGAGGTCGATGGCGAGCGTCAGCCCGACCGGGCCGGCGCCCACGATGATCACCTCCGTGTCGAACATGGCGTTCCGGTGTCTCCCTTGCGTCCGTAGCGAGCGGGCGCCTGGACCCGCCCACCGTCATGCCTCAGGCGGCCGCGGAACGGCCGTCCCCGAGCAATCCCCATTCGCCGAGGCGGCGCTGGAGTTCGCTCGACTGGCGCTCGGTGAGCGGCCAGGCGCCGGGTGGCCGGACATGGCCGCAGTCCTGGCCCATCATGCGAAGCGCGGTCTTCACCACGGAGACGTTGGTGCCGTTGCCCTCCTCCGCGCGCAGCTCCTCGAAGGCGGACATGGTGGCGATGAGTGCATTGGCCCGCGCGTAATCGCCCGCGGACAGGGCAGCATGGATCGCGACGGAGTGTTCCGGCCAGACGTTGATCAGGCCGGAGGTGAAGCCGCGCGCGCCCACCGCGCAGAGCGGCGGCGCCCAGGTCTCGGCCAGGCCGCCGACCCAGACGGTGCCGGGATCGGCGCGGCGGATGGCTTCGGCCAGGCGGAGTGGCGTGGGGCTGGCCCATTTCACGCCGGCGACGCCGGGGATGCGGCAGAGTTGCTCGATGGCGTCGAGGCCGATGCCGTCGTTGCGGAGATAGAGCACCAGCGGCAGGCCGTCGCCGGCTTCGGCCACGCGCTGCACGTAGGACACCACGCCGCGCGGGGCGACGAAGGGGTCGGGGGGCTGGTGGACCATCAGCGCGGCGGCGCCGGCCGCGCGGGAGGCGCGGGCGAGCGCCACGGCATCGCCGATGCTGCGGCCGACGCCGGCGACCAGAGGCACGCGGCCGTCCACCATCTCGGCCACGGCATGGACCATCCGTTCGGCCTCGGCGGTGGTCAGGCCGTAGAACTCGCCGGTGTTGCCGTTGGCCGTGAGGATGTGGACGCCCGCGGCGATGGCGCGGTCGATCACCGGGCGGAGGCGCTGCGGCGCCACCTGGTCGTCGTTGTCGAAGGGGGTGACCAGGATGCCGGAGATCCCGGGCAGGGCCTTGAGGAAGTTGGGATTGGGGGCGGGCATGGCGGCCTTTCCTTGGGGTGGCGTGGGTGCCGCTAGTCCGGCTTGACGTTGGCGCTCCGCACGACCTCGCCCCACCGGGCGATCTCGCTGCGCAGGAAGGCGCCGAACGCCTCGGGCGTGTCGCCGCCGGGCTCGGCCCCCTGGTCCTGCAGGACCTTGGAGACGGCGGGTGCCTGGAGGGCGCCTGCGATCGCCTCCCGGAGCGCCGTGACCAGGGCGGGCGGGGTGCGGGCGGGGGCCACGAAGCCGTGCCAGTTGTCGGCGCGGACCTGGGGAAGGCCGGCCTCCGCCGTGGTGGGCACGTCCGGGAAGTGGGGCGAGCGGTGCTCGCTGCCGATCACGATGGGGCGGAGCGCGCCCGCCGCGAGCTGGGGCATCAGGATCGGCAGGTCGGCCCAGCCCATCTGGGTCTCGCCCGTCAGCATGGCCGTGACGATCTGGCCGCCGCTGCGGTAGGGCACGTGGACCACGTCGATTCCGGCCGCGGCGCGCAGCGCCTCCATGGCCAGGTGCGGCATGCTGCCGTTGCCCGAGGTGCTGTAGTTCAGCTTGCCCGGCTGCTGCTTGGCCAGCGCGATCAGCGCCGCGAGATCCCTGACGGGGAGGGAGGGCGCGACCGCCAGGATCTCGGCCACGCGCACGCCCATGGTGACCGGCACGAGGTCGCGCAGCACGTCATAGGGCATGGAGGGCTGGAGGGAGGGCGAGATGGCCAGGGCGCCCGCCGAGCAGAGGCCGATGGTGTGGCCGTCCGGCTGCGCCTTGGCCACCGCGTCGGTCCCGACCACCCCGCCGCTGCCGGCGCGGTTGTCCACCACCACGGGCTGGCCGAGGGCCGCGGAAAGCGTGGGGGCCAGTGCGCGGGCGGCGATGTCGCTGGGGCCGCCGGGCGCGAACGGGACCACCAGGCGGATCGCGCGGCTGGGCCAGCCGGCCGGCCGGGTTCCCTGCGCCAAGGCCGGTGCGGCGAGCAGGATGGGCGAGGCGAGCAGTCGGCGTCGGTTCATGGGAGTCCTCCGGGACGCTTCCGTTGTGGTTACGTGGAACTTGCCACCCCTGGCGCCGCTGGAACAGGCGCCCGGCCCTAGGCGGCTTCCGGCACAGGGTCCAGGCCCAGGCCGGCGGATTGCGGCAGGGCAACCCTTCCGTCGCGGGGGAGGAGGGCATCGCCGAAGGGCGGGTGTTCCAGGCTGGCGTGGTAGCATTCCAGCGCCGCGCCCTGGTTCCACGCGGCGATCAGGTGAGCGGTGGCCAGCAGGGCCGGGCCGAAATAGGGGGCGTGCGGCACCACGGGCAGGCCGTTTTCCCGCGCCAGGGCCGCGACCTCCAGCACGCGGGAGAGGCCCAGCTTGGCCACGCTGGGCTGGAGGACATCCACGGCGCCCGCGGCCACCATGGCGCGGAACTCCTCCACCGTGCCCGCGCACTCGCCGGCGGCCACGGGCAGTCCCCCGGCGGCACGGACCTGGGCGATGGCCGTGAAGTCCTCGGGCGGCCAGACCGGTTCCTCGATGAAGCGCGGGGAGAGGGGAGCGATCTCCGCGGCCCAGGCGATGGCCTCGGGGGCGGGGAAGGCGCAGTTCATGTCGATCATGAGGGGCAGGCCCGGCACGGCGTCCCGCGCGGCGCGGAGGCAGGCCGGGTCGATTTCGTGAAGCTTCAGCTCGGTGAAACCCTGAGCCGCCGCAGCGGCGGCATTGCGGGCCACGGTGTCGGGATCGCCGTAGCGGAGCAGGCTGGCATAGGCCGGAATCTCCGGCGTTTCCGGCCCGCCCAGCAGGCGGTGGAGCGGAAGGCCCGCCAGGCGGCCGGCGATGTCCCAAAGGGCGATGTCCACCCCGGCGATGGCGAAGCTGGCCGGGCCGTTGCGGCCGAAGTTGTGAAGGCGGCGGTGCAGCAAGCCCGTCAGCGCCGCGATGTCGCGTGGGTCCTGGCCGATGCAGAGGGGAGCGACCAGGGCGTCCACCGCGCGCTGCGTGACCTCCGCCAAGGTGAAGCCGAAGGCCTCGCCCCAGCCCGTGACGCCGGCATCGGTGTCCACGCGCACCAGCAGGGTTGCCATGGTTCGCAGGCGGAGGTTGCCGCCCTGGCCATCGCCGCCATAGGTGAAGGGGCTTTGGCGCAGCTCCGTCGTGACGCGCGTGATCTTCAACCTGTTCCCTCCGTTGGCCCCGGCACCGTCGGGCCTGAGGCGACCGTAAGCAAGCGCGGGGGGGAGCGTCGGGCCTACCCCGGAAACGTGGAAGGCTCCGGCCAAGGGAAAGGGATCGCCACGACGCGGCGGAGACGGTTCGGGAAGAAATTCAAGGAGGAGGCGGTCCGGCTCGTCCGGAGATCTCGGGAAGGTTCTGCCGACGCTGGTCCGGTGGATTAGCCAGGGCCGACACCGGCTGACCGACGAGCCCGGACCGCCCGGACCGGAGGACTTCGCGGGCGCGCCGAAGCGGCGGCGTTGGAAGGAGAACGGGATTTGCCAACCGGAAAGCGACACTGTTCAAACCGGCCGCGGGTTCGTCGCCAGCGAGGAACTTCGGTGAAACCCGTGCCCATCGGTTCGGCGCCGATGCCTTGCCACCAACCCCCAGCAGGTCGAGCGGCCGCGTGGTTTATTCCAGCCGGAGGTCGGCGCGGCGAACCACCTCGCTCCAGCGGCTGCGCTCGGACAGGATGAAGTCGCGGAACTGCTCGGGCGTGTTCGGCGCGGCCTCGGCCCCCTCGGCTTCGAGGCGCGCGCGCAGGGCCTCGCCGCGCAGGGCGCGGGCGGAGGCCGCGTTCAGCCGGTTCACGATCGGGCGTGGCGTGTTCGCGGGAGCGAGAAGGCCATACCACTGCGTGGCCTCGAAGCCGGGGGCGCCCTGCTCGGCGATGGTCGGTATGTCGGGCGCGGCGGGAAGGCGGTGCAGGGACGATACACCGAGAGCACGCAGCAAGCCCGCGCGCACCGGCGGCAGGGCAGGCGGGCCGCCGGTGAAGGTGAGGTCGATCGTGCCGCCGATGAGGTCGTTCATCATGGGCGCGGTGCCGCGATAGGGCACGTGCTCCATCACCGTGTCCGTCGCCAGGTTGAAGGCGGCCATGGCGATGTGGGCGGCCGAGCCGTTGCCACCCGAGCCGTAGGACAGCGAGCGTGGCCGCTGCCTCGCGAGCGCGATCAGCTCCGCGATGCCGCCAGCCGCGACCCGGCTGGGGTTCACCACCATGACGTTGGGCACGACAGCGGCCAGCGTGATGGGCGCGAAGGACTCCACCGTGTCGAAAGACAACCGGCGGTAGAGGGAAGGGTTCACCGCGAGGGTGCCGATATGCCCCAGCAGCAGCGTGTAGCCATCGGGCGCCGCATGGGCGACGGCTTCCGTGCCGATGGTGCCGCCGGCGCCGCCGCGGTTCTCCACCACGAAAGGCTGTCCGAACTCCGCCTGAAGATCGGCAGCCAGGGCGCGGGCAATGATGTCGGTGGAGCCGCCGGGGGTGAAGGGCACGACGATGCGTACGGGCCGCGCCGGCCAGGTGCCCTGGGCCAGGGCGGGGGCCGGCAGCGCCAGGATGCCGGCGGCAGGAAGGGCGAGCAGGCCCGCAAGGATCGCGCGGCGAGAGGAGGGAGGCGCTGTCACGCGCGCACCGGTGAGATCATGAAGCGCATCGCGCGTCCTCCTGCCTGCTTCCGGCCGTTCGGGGCGCCGGTGCGGACTCAGCCAAGGCTAAAGGCGGTCCTTACGGGAACAGCCATCAAATCTTGCGGCTGACTCATAAGCCAGGGGAATAGCCGCGCGTGGCATCGGGCCGCAGGCCACTCACGGGACGATGGTGGAAAGCCGTTCGGACCCGACGGTAGCGTTACACTTCGAACGCTTGCATCCGCCCGACAATAGATATATCTAAATTCTATCTTAGATGGGCTAAGGAGGCCTGATGTTCCGAAAATCTCAGTACGCCCATGGCTGCGAAGGCCATCGGCGGCATTTCGCACGGCGCGGGCATGGTCCCGACAGCGACGCGTTCGGGGATGGCTTCGGCGGACGCGGCGGCATGGGTCGCGGCGGTCCAGGCCGTTCGGGCCTGGGGCGTTTCTTCGCCCATGGCGACCTGCGGCTGGTGATCCTTCATCTGGTCGCCGAGAAGCCGCGGCACGGCTACGAGCTGATCCGCGCGATCGAGGACCGGGTGGGCGGAGCCTATAGCCCGAGCCCCGGTGTGATCTACCCGACGCTCACGTTGCTTGAGGAGCTTGGCCTCGTCACCGCCCATGCGGGCGAGGGGCCCGGGGGCAAGAAGCTGCACCAGATCACGGAGGAAGGGCACGCCTTCCTGGCGGAGAACCGCGTGGCGGTGGAGGCGCTGCTCGCCCGCATGGACGAGGCCGGGCGGGTGCATGGCGGCGGTCCGGCGCCGCAGGTCGCGCGCGCTGTCGAGAATCTCCGCATGGCGTTGCGGCTGCGGCTCGCGCGCGGGCCGCTGAGCGAGGAGCAGGCGCTTGCCGTGGCCGCCGCGCTCGACGCGGCCGCCACGTCGGTGGAGCGAAGCTGATGACGGCCGAGGGCGCATTCCGGTCGGCGGCCCGGGTGGAGATGGCCGTGCCGTCCCGCTATCTCACGCAGCTCTGCAAGCACTTCGAGCACAAGCTGCCGGTGACCCATGACGGGAAGCGGGGAAGCATCGCCTTTTCCGCCGGCACCTGCGCGCTGGAAGCCGAGGACGGAGTGCTGGTGCTCCGCGTCTCCACGGAAGACGAGGCGGCGCTGGACAGGCTGGAGGACGTGGTGGCCCGCCACCTGCTGCGCTTCGCCTTCCGCGAGCCCCCGGCAATTTGCTGGGTGCGGGCGGCGCCAAGCGCTGCCTGAAACAGGACGGCGCGCATTCCTTGGCGGCAGTGCTGGCGGTGTTCGCGGCGTTGATACCGGCCTGCGAGAAATGATACGACCGGCCGCCGCCCCGGCGCCTGGGTGCCTCGCCGCGCGGCACAAGCTCCGTGTGGGGACGAAACACGATGCACCCGCCCGAGCCCGTCATGGATGTGGCTCATATTGGCCACCTGGAACTGCTGGCGCCGAAACCGAAGGAGTCCCTGCGCTTCCTGGTGGACGTCCTGGGCATGACGGAGAGCGGGCGGCGGGGCGACAGCGTCTATTTCCAGGGCTGGGACGACTACGAGCGCTACTCTCGGGCCCCGGCTCGCACCGCAGCAGCCCGGACCCGCGCGCTATCTCCTCATAGTGGTCCGGCTTGGCGGCAAGCCTGATCTTGCCCGAGCGGCGGACGTCGCAGGCGATGTTCTCTTCCCGCGCGATCCGCTCCACCGTGTCGACCGCGTCGTCGACGGCGCGGTCGATGCGGCGGGCGTGGTCGCGCCCCAGGCTGTCCGTCAGCGCCGAGAGGATGTGGGCAGATCCGTTGTTCACATGGCCACCGTTCCGGTCGGATGTTTGCCCGACAACCTTGCCCGTCTCCAGCACCGCCCCGCTCGCGCCGCCCTGCGCCAGCGCGGCGAACGGCCCGGTGCG
>Ga0210040_10001767_pt1 | contig 31912 bp, 33 predicted proteins | sample CryGeyCG12114_NA_FD_185462 | JGI IMG/M metagenome (GOLD analysis project Ga0210040, IMG submission 185462) | Groundwater microbial communities from aquifer - Crystal Geyser CG19_WC_8/21/14_NA (SPAdes) (version 2) | ecosystem: Environmental > Aquatic > Deep subsurface > Groundwater | place: USA...
TTCAAATTTTGTTAGCACAGTAACCAGCAAAAGCTAACCATTACCACATAACTATAGAGTAAAATAGCTCTTTTTTAATTCTGAAATTCCGACCAGACGGACAAAAGTAGCTCAATAATGATATGATGAAAAATAAATTCTTAACTTACATATTGGCTGTACTGATATTAAAATTCATGAATAATTTCACCAGTTCACTCTCTGTCAAAATTCCGATGCGCCCAACATTAATTGCAAACTCCTCCACGGGTATTAAAGGGAATCTAATGAGTGTCAGTGCTCTAGACATGGCAATGCGCTGGTTTTGTGGAGAGTTTTCCCAGCCTTTCCGAGCACATTCACTGATGGACCATCTAACAAGAAATAACATCAAATTTAGCTTTAAGCGTTTATATACTAGACAATCTTTTGGACATGTATAATCTTACTTTAATACAGATTGAAAGAGATCTAATTCCTTAACCCTCAATGTGTCTCTCTCGAGCACAGCGCACAGAGTTTCTAAATCAATGTCCACAAATCCTTCCGCATTTATAGCAGAGTTTGTATTTCTAGTGAAGAAACATTTCTTAAATTTTGAATACACAAACGAAGGTTGCACTTGAAATAGTAGTTTCATTTTCATTTACTTGTCAATGCAATCCAAACACAATGCCGCTAATTGTGGTTCGTCAAAAAATCTGGCTTGACTAAGCAAAAGAAATGCATTCTCAGCTGTCAAGTTATCTTTTAAGAATGCGACGCAATGTTCTTCCAAAGCAGGGACAGCATATTTTTTTGACGTATACAAGACTGTCAAAACGCTCTCAGCAGTCACACTGACTTCATCGGTATACAAGAACTGTCATGCAAACAAATTGAGCAAAATTGTAGTTTAAAAGTTTGGTTTAAACTTTACCGATAAAATAATGAATAAAAATTAGTAAATTACTTTCATTAGAGCCAAAAACGCTTGAGGTTCGACATCCGGTAATTCAACACAGGTTTCCGAGTCCTTCATTCCCAATGGTCCATTGAACATGGCATCGAAAACGGGAGATCCGATTGCGAGAACGAATTTATGTCCAGGAATGCGCTGTTGTTTACGACCAACAAGAAAATTTACGTCGCTAAGTATATCATTATTGAAGAGATAACTGACACGTTCTTTGAGGCAAAATTTGCTGTTTTGCCAAGTCTCACTGGCTCCCCTTCTAATACGATTTTGGGGCAAGTCTGGGATGCTCTTTTCTGCATCCCCGCCAGCATTATTATCTTGCAGATTATTACTCATTTCTCTCTCGGTTGATAAACTTTCTTGTCTACTTGGACTCGGCAATGGTCCGTCAGTCAGTGAATTTTTGGATACACAGGAATCCTCTTCGCAATCTTTATCAGTTTCACTATGAGATGATGATGGTTTCAATCGTGGGTCAACGAAATTATCCTTCTCCATCGCTCACAAAGCAAATTAACAAGTTACTATGGTCATTCTTTAGTGAGGGAGATCTATAAATGAGAGTTCAGTCAGTTTATAATTAATTTTTGTTGGCGTAGTTTCCACCCTGATTACTGTACATCGGACCAAAATCAAAATGACTTCCGTCATAGTTAAACGGTCAAATAGTGAATTTTTTGGCTAACTTAAGTAGCCAGAAAAACAACCATAATTTTTGACTGAAATGATTACATTTTAATTTTGAACATACTGCAATTATGAAAACATTTTTACCTTTTCATTTAAAACTTTTCAATAAGCAGCTGCGTTGCAACAAAAAAATTGTTTTTCACAATCCGCGTATGCGTAGGTAATAGTTTTTGCCCCGTTATTACAAGTGTCACAGACTAGAACCACAGACGAATGTACTGTGACGAATGGTTTTAAAAAATATACAGTAGAATAGAATAATAAATTAGCTAATCCGTCATTAAATGCTGTTAAGTTAAGAGTGCATTTACTCAATCAGTATCAGTAAAACTCAGTATAGAGAGCCTATGCCTTACAATAATGTACTCTGAGGAACAAAACAAACAGTTAAACGAAAAGCCAAAGCGGCCTCTTCTCTGTAACAGTAAAGTAATGGAGACAGTTAAAAAGAAAACATTTAGCTAAATTGAATTGAATTTATCGAATATTGAATTGTTTACATTTATGACTTAGAAACTGTATTTCCCGCTGAATTTCACCCACTTTCAATGGCACTTTTGACTCGAGAAACGTTGAATGCGTTAAAATGCATGATGCATCGTTACAAGCTTTGTTCGTTCATTAAACCAACTTAAAATACAAAAAAGTATTTCATAATGTGAATTAATATATAGGATGTGTGTTTATTGTTCCGGACGAGATTTGATTTCATATTTATACAATAGAATGCTCTTAAAAGATAAAATATTCAATATAATAATAAAAGAGACCAATCAATCAAAATCAAAATTGAACATTTATACAACAATACGGGTAATTTTTTATGGATGTTATCCAAAAAAGGCTTTCTTCCAACTAAAACTGACAAACGAAATCGAGCTCAACAATAATCGTTTAATTGTACATACAACATACAAGTAATCACATAATGGCAGTGAAAATAATTTAAATGATCAAGTAAAGAATCATGATTGTGACGATTGTGACTAACAAGAGCAAAGTAGGTGAGTATATACAACGGCTAACTGATATTAATATTATTTTCCTTATTGCTGGAATCATATTTTTCATTTTTACACTCATGTTCCAGTTGGTTAACTCTATTTTTAAGATTTTCCACAGTTTTCTGGACACTCGACAACTCATTACTCATTTTCATAAGATATTCTTCAGTTTGTGTATCATCATTAATTCTATCAATAGAAGCCAAATTACTTGTGCTTTTGCTTGAAATACTTCTCTTAACTCTAATTTCATTACTTTCAACATCTCCTGTCAACGTATGATTCCTAAATGGGCAAACTAATTGCTCATTTTCATTTGAAGACTGTACAGATGAGCAGCAAGTTGACTCCGTCGAAACCCACACTGCTAGCTGCATCCTTGGTATCAAATCACAATTCACAATGTTTGAATCCAATTGGAACACATCAGTTTTCATATGCTGAATATCATCTCCATTATCACACAGAACTCTAGCCAGCAAAGTCTGTCGTATTTCGGTGAGCTGGCCAGGCCGAAAGACGGACGGATTCTCGTACCAAAATCTACCAAATATTAGGGTGTCAATATGCTCATGTAGTGCACCACATTACTCTGTTGCATGTTTTATACCTGTCTCCATTTCTAAGTCTCTTGAATTGATCGATTAGCAAGCATCTAAATGTAGGTCCTACTCTGGCATCTGAGGAAGCAAAATCTTCTGCAACCCCTCCCATCCATAAATCAATATTATCCACGTGTCCATAAACTTCCTCCAGTTTTCTTCTCAATTTGTAGTCACGAATCTCAAACTAAATAATTGATATGACAAACTATTATTTTGAATTTTCTCTCGGAAACTAAAGTTTTCCATTTCATGCTCATTACATACCCTAAGGTCTTCAAATGTAGCAGCTCTAGTAAGATTGCAAAGTTCCCTGTAGTAATTATACGGCTGTAGACCATGATCACGACCTCTTTGAATATTCATAGCTGCTAAATCTAAGGCAACAAGATGTGCATGGGAGAATAATTCATCTGTTAAATCGGAATTTAGGAACTGTGAAGACGTTTTCAATTTAGCTGGTGTAGCTATTAATCCTCGGAGCAATGGATCAATTCCCCCCTCTTCAACAAGTCTCCAAGGAGCAAAAAATGCTTGTCGCAATGCAATGTCTCCTTCCCGTATTGTTTCAAAACTCGAGTCAAGTCTCCTGAGCGTCGGGTTGATTAACGTGTGTCCAAACCTAAACTTCAAATAATATCACTATTTGCTGCATTAGCATTAAATTCACAATACAACGAGTTTGAATGAGACCATACCGTAACGCAGCTGTAGAAAATTCCGTTGTGATGGTAGGATCCACCCTTGGATCATAACCCTGGTATGAGCCCATAATCCTCATTCCCTCTTCACCAATTATTTTGGGAAGCCAGTGCTCATAAGTAATATGCTGCATTTGCGCTCCTATTATTTTACGAGTCTCTTGAAACACGACATCGTCACTCCAAAACGTGTTCAACTGCCTCAATTGCTTGGCTACAAAATTATGCTGACGGAACCAAATTGTGTGCATAGACAAAAGCCCTAGTTGCTCATTAGCTCTAACATCTCCAGCTAGAAAACACCCTACATCGGATGCACGAAAATTGATTCTGCAGTCAATAAAGTTTTCATCTGTTGCGAAAGGCATTAGAGGCTTGTGTTGTGCTATGTAGATCCCAATGCGCAAATAACTAGGGTTTGTTGTGCTTCTTAAATATTTTAATTCTTCTTCAGATGATCCATAAACCTAGAAAAAACCATTACTTTGTCCCTTAAAAGAAAAGCTACTCAAGGTATAAGGTATAAATTATATAACAGTATTTGTAGATTCAACTCTTGAGAGCGATGTTTAGAATTGGGGATACCTGAGACGCATCTATGAATGAAGTCAATTGATTAATTTGTTCCCTTTGCTGAATTGTGTTAAACATAATGGAGCTCACACCCGAGCCACAGACTGCAGCACTTCTAGTGAATTCAATACACCGTCTGCTCCGAACTCTAGGATCATCCAGCGGGACTTCTATAGGGAAACATGGAGCCACGTTTTCACAAGTTCTATGTGTTAAGTATAAATGAAATTAATTATCCAAAAAAGAAGAAAATGAATTGCGGGAATAGTTCAGAAATGAATGCTAGTCACCTGCCTTCGACAACTGACCCTTTGCCCGAAAGATTCAATACTCAAGGAAGGCAATGCATGGTCTGAACAATTTAAAAAAATCCTTGTTAAATTATAAAATTAGAATACTGCAAATAAAGTGAAATGAAAACGTACCTAAATCGTGATCGAGAAATTGGCCCCATTGCATAAGCATGTGCGTATAAGTAGAATCCGCGGATATGGATTTAGTGGATAAAATATTATTTGAAATAACTCTTGCACTCGGCAGTGGAAAATTGTTGTAAGTTTTACGAGGATCCCAGCCTATAAATATGTAAACAGATCCAACTATTAAATGGGTTCACTCACTTGTACTAGTTTTCCTATAAGGGATCTTTGGTGATTCATTTAATCCACACAGCATCCACTAACCACGAGGGAGATTAAAGCCATTCTCATAATTGGATTTGAGCAATCTTTGAAATGGAGTGTAGGATGAGCCTAGCATCGGATCCGCTAAGTTATTACACGTGCCATCTATACTTCTATACTTGGAGTGGAAACACATTTCATCCGAGCAGTTTTGTTTGGGTTTTCTATGAGAAATACATCCAGAAAGTCTGCCAAGTATTTCCAGCTGCTGAGAGGTCAAAAGGTCGCTGTATGAAAAGTCTCCTAAATATGATACAACGTACACAAGTTTAAGGTCAGCCCAGTGGTACACAGTGCGTAATGTGAAAATGTGTTCAACCCGCTCTGCATTTTTATATCGCACTTATAATGAATTTGAATGCAAACCATGTAGAGAGAAGTCCATTCCTTTGTGCAAGTGTTCCGAGATGATTTGCAAGGCTCGCTCATAAATCTCTGCAGAACGAGCAATCAACCTCCCACGAGAACTTGGAAATCGTGCCAGTCGCAATAGGTCCACTGGAGATTTAATTTCTATTCCAAGCAATGTTGCCTTTTAATTACCATATTTTCACTCCTGTGACTCCAATCATAAGCTTATGGACTGAAATACTACAAATAAGCATTCAAAGTTTATGTGTTCACTGCATCCAGCACCTAACGTACCCAATTTCGACATGTTTCCAAACAAGATTTCCAATGTTTCATTTTCAGCTGCTTCAACATCTAACTTGGCTTGACTAAAGGCAGATAGAACGACATCATTGTCAGCAGTCTCTGTTGGAATCACCTTGATATTATTTTCACCAATTATTATCGCGTCTGCAGTTACAAATCCATGGTCATTAAATGCGGAGCATTCATAAACTCCGTCATCCGAATCTGGGTTAAAATTGTTGAGCAGCAATGTTCCACCGGGCAGAATGGTGAACTTGGCATCTTCGTTTATGGTGAGTTTGTTACGTCTCCAAATAATAGATGGAGGTGGGTATCCTTCTGCCGCACAGGGAAGTCGCACAATCCCACTCAGTGTCCTTACGATGCTATATAAAATGATAAGATGTATGTAAATGGAATGCTCTTTACGAAAAAAAGATCCTGCATGCAAAAATTTCAGAAGAGTGGATCCCATTCATAAAACAAACTAACTAACCAAGTATACAATACATTAGATTTGGCATTGTTTCCAGAACAAATGATTTTCTACACATTGTGTATCCTTACCCTGCCTTTATATCGGCCGCGTCATGTATAAAAGTTGGAGGAGTTCCAGGAATGACTCGCAAATTGACAGCAGCATCCAAACTTCCGGCAGCATTGGTTGCACGACATCCATACTCACCCGCATCATCCTGAATGACCGAGTTGATTCGCAAGATCACTCCTATGCAAATCGAAAGCATACCGCATACATTTCTCCACTCTACATCTCATCCAAGTTAGTAGTTTTAGGTAGTTAGTATCATATTAAAACGAGTGGGCGCACCTTCATTGGCTTTAGAGATGGTTGAAATACGATCATTGACTATCACAGGGCTTCCATTGTGTGTCCATGTGATACTCGGCTTCGGGTTCCCCACAGCGTCACATTTCATGTAAACAGATTCACCTAGTCTCACTGTTTGATCTAGGGGAGTCACCACCCATGCTGGAGGCACTATAAGTAAATACAAATTTGAAGAAAGTGAAACTTCTAGCATTCCTATTATGAATTTAGTGAAAGATTTCATCCCCGGAACACTACCCACCTTGGATTCTTAATTCAGAAATCGCAGCAATCTGACCCAAACTATTGCTTGCAGTACATCGGTAGATCCCCTTATTTTGCCTGGAGACATTGCGTATTACCAAAGAACCCGTCTCTAACACCTAATCATGTTGTAATTAATGTAACAATCAGGTTTCCAGCACATGCATCCACCTTCCCGTAATTACTAGTTTTCCCTTTTATAATTTAAAATTCCACAGGCAGATCATAGATCACCAAGTTTTACCTGCAAGTTATCTTTTACTTCCAGTTCCTGTCCATCATGTGACCAAACGATTGTAGGTTGAGGAGTCCCTACAGCCTCGCACGATAACTCTATATTCTCACCTGTGGGCACTTCTATATCCCGTGGCACTTGGAGGAATCTGGGACGCACCTTTTGTGCCAAGTTTTTATGATGTTGCATTCTTGCTAGGCGAGACTTCACTTCCCCCGCGTCATTTTTAGCCTTTAAAGTTTTAGTATATTAAATGTCATGTTTTATGCCTAAGGCTTATGCTAATTAGTCAGAAATTTGAAAGCTCAGAACATAATACACACCCAAGATATGGGAGGAGCTCACTCATGGAGGTCCTATCTTTCAAAGTCTTTTGGAATAATTGAAATCTAACTTATTGCTACCATTTACACTTTCATGATATGAGGGAAGAAATATGTTACACTACATCCTTGTATTTTGTATGAGTAGCCGCAAAGTAATATTTTACAGGCAATAAGCGTCAAAAATGATGAATAGTGTGAACAGAAAGCGATTGATGACATTTCATTTATACCATGCATTCATAGGAGCCCGCATCATCGTTTTGTGTATTTGCTATCATTAAAGTCCCATCGTTCAGAATGGAATATCTGGGTTGTGTATCTAGACTAATTTCATTCCTGAAAAAATGAAGCTTCGTTCAGCGCTATTATTAACACACTGAAACTCTATTTTTGTATAATAAAGGACGAATCCTGCATTTCACTCACTCATTGTGCATCCAAACAATCCTGCAAAACATACCAATTTTGTATAGCTCATAAAATATACGATTGACTTATTATTATTAATGAGTGAGGCTTTGTGTACCGTGGAACTGGGTCTCCGTCTGCTTTGCAATGAAAGTATACGGTATTACCGAAATTAACTTCCACATCTCGGGGCTCCTCCAAGAACGTGGGTTTTCCTGCAACAGCAATACAAATTGTGTTCGTTCTACATAATCCTTAAGACAGAATACGACTGAAGGTGTAAGATGTTACGTGCGAGAAGAAACCTCATGCACTATTTCTACCCCTGAAGTCATCTTCCCAATCAACTCCATATGCGTCGACATAACCTATCATACGAAATGCAGATCATATCATTACCAAAGCCCTACGATTGTTCCCTAGCAACTAAGGAACACAAGTTTAAAGTACATTATTAAAGTAGAGCGCGCATTTCATAGGGACCGAAATAGGGCTTACCAAAGTAGCCATGCACAGCAGTTTACTTTTTGAATTTTTGAAGAGCCCTCAAACAAATTGCGTGGAGTATCCAAGGAAACCAATGTCCTACGATTGCTTTTAATCGTAATGCTCGGGGAATAACCGATAACCGAAAAAAATTAAGATGGAATAAATTTAATGCTGGTTTTGTTTTATTCAAGGTAAAAAAATAAAAGTATCACACTACGATTTAAAAGCCAGGACAACACTGGCTGTACATTAAGTTGTAAAATTCAGTAAATACGTTAGTTATTATTAAAAAAATACGTTGAAATGGCTTGTAATGCATTTACACACCGTTTTTTAATTTGAGCGCAATATGTTCAAATGTCTCATAAAGTTTCACATGGGAAATGCTGTATGTGGCTCTAGTGATGCATATGCATGTGTTGTTCAGTTTCTAGGGAACAATCGTATGGTAGACCAAGGGGCGACAGATCGCCTAGCAATTTGCAAAATATTTTTTCTATTTTATGCTAAAATTTTTAAATCATTTAGCGTGACGTGAATAAAAAAATTAAAGCTAAAAATAAAACAAAACAAAAATCTCTTTTTTCTTGATTTTTTTTTGTCGGGGCGTATGAAGATTTTTGGGAAGATGACTTCAGGGGCGAAGATAGTCCATTCCATGATGGTACTTCACGCACATTGAGATGATAAATACGTTTGTATTGAAACATACGGCAGCGAAGATGTGCATCCTGCAGAGCAGTAATAGGTTTCCCATGCATTGAGGAAGGGTATTCACAAGTGGCAGCAGCCAATGTGCTCGGATGATCGGACAACATTTGAGCCAAGCTGAGCATGCCACAGTCACAAACCAATGCATTTCTATCTAGCCGTCTGAATAAAAAGAATGAAAGAGATGATTAATTGGATTATAAGTCATTAGATTCCTATCAATAGTTATAGTAGAGGTGTATACTACTTACAGTCTCTTGAGCTTCTTTAAATTCTCAAAAGCTCCAGCCGGAATCCTTTGAATTCTATTGTTGTGGAGAAAAAGCCTCTCAAGGTTTCCCAGATTTGAGAACGTGGTGGGATGCAGTTCTTTGATTGAGTTATGGTGCAAATATCTGTATTCATAACCAATGTACGGCCCATGACAAGAAAACCAATACTTTTTCATTACATGGTGATATTCAGAATGTAATATTCATTCTTACAGTTGTTGAAGGTTTTCTAGTTCACTGAAAGCTGAGGGATCGATGGTTCTTATGTGATTCTTGTACAGATATCTGCAAGTTCATATTATGAATTTCACATGAATGCATATGGTTGTAAGCTTTTTAGATACTATTTATGAAGCATAAATGTAAATTTTTACAAGTTTTTTAACGCCTTTAATCCTTCAAATGCTCCTTTCTGGAGATACGAAATATGGTTGTTGTTCAAAAGTCTGCAACATGAACAAAAATAGTGTCAGACCCATCCTATGAACATAAAACCTTAATTCTCTTAAAGAGAATCCGTAATAAAAACATTACATGGTATGAAGTTGAGACAATTTTTGGATACTATGCGGCTCCACTCTTCTGATACGGTTGAATCTGAGGTCACTGCGGAATAGACAAAAACAACTAAATCACATAATTGTCTTTGTTTTCTTGCACGCATGACACCCACTTGGTAATATGCATTTAGTACATGGTACTTCCTTGTAAGAAAGCATGAAAAAGTACGTGCAAGCATTTTTGGTAACTTGATGATGCACGCAATATCATTTGTGTACCATGTCACCCACTCAAGCATGTCTTAAGTCATGCTGCGTCCTTTTTCATATCAACTTACTTCACATTATCTCGTATTACATCCCATTTCAAAGCTCCAGTGCAATCCAGTACTTAACATCTAGTGATACATGTGAGTGCATATTTATTTGCAATGACTGTCTAAAATTGGAAACTAACTCAACCCACATAATCAATTTTGCACCATATGATCCGTGCAATAATGTGTCTTTAAGTATGTTAATATGTTTTATTATAGCTCGACATTTGAGCCTATCAAGTGTTTTATGTCTTCCACAGAAATGACTATGTCAGATATTAACTAACACGCTCCAAAACACAAGAAGAGTCTCGCTTGGATTTGTAGTTGTGTGTGAGGGATCACAGTTCGTGCAATTAAGATAATCTTAGAGCTTCAAATCATGTATGTAATGTGACGTAAGAGCCGCAAATATGTTATTAAAGCTTAGAATAAACAGTCCCTTGCTTTCTCTTTGCATTTCTTATTGCTCTGCGTAAAATTTTAGCAGAGCTAAAAGATTTCAGTAAATTGTTCATTTGTCACGAAAAACTTTTTGCCATGTAAGCAGCTTATGTCAAGCTTTCATGCACAAATCTCGATACTATCTTGTTCCAGCTGTTTTTCGTTTGAATATCCGTATCCATTAAATTATTCTCTTATTTTAAGATTGGTTAGATTTTTTCTCAGATTTTTACTTAATAATTAAATCAGCTGAGACTTACAGGACTGTTGTCTCTTCAGGCACATCGGGAATAGTTTCCAAGTGCAAAAACATGCATCTCACTGTGGACCGAAAACAAAGACATCTCAATGGGCACCCAATTGTGTCTTGGGAGGTCGAATTCCGTACTAAGGCAAATAGAACTAAAATGTTTACACAAGAAAATAGTCTTGTCCATTTGAACTTCATTTTGACGCCGTTTTATAAAAACAGGTCACAGATCCACACTATTCTTCATATTGGGGAAACTGTCTTTTCTTTAAAAAGTTTTAGTGGCTGCGAATGCACACATAATAATTTCTATGGTGTAGTGTATTAAGCTAATTATGTTTTGTTTGCACGATTTTTTAACATCATTTGTTAAATTGCATAATATGTATTCAATGCACGGTAAAAAATAATAGCGTTTTGTAGAAACATTTAGAACCACTATATTTGTGTGTTCAAAGGCACTGTATTTCTATTTGACCGACGATTTTTAGTAGGAAGGTCAACTTAACCAGCTGAGTGGTGAAGATAAACTGAAGATGGAGATGAATGAGGGACCTTTTTAAAAATCTTTTCAAGTTGTATTAAAACATCTTAAGCACTGCATGCATGCTTACTTGCTACAATACTTTTCTATGAAGATTTATGTAGTACGTGATACACGTTCTTTTGCTGGAGTGAGCAAGACCTTTTCATATGCATGAAATGAACTGCCGTTGCTATATAACTTGAGCCATAAAATTTCTTATGATGCATAACGATTTTACATTTTTGTGTGCGTACCTTCTTCTGCTCTAACTAAACAACAAATAATCTATCCGTCTACTGACTTCACTTGACTTTTTCTGTCCCTCTTTGTCTGCCTTATCTTTTCTCATGTTTTTTTAGTCCAGTAAATACAAAACGCTAACTCAATATGCTTTTAGCTAGCTGAGTTAGCTCATGATTTCGTGATTTTGTTAACTATTACATTATTTCGTGTACCTAAGGGAAACGGGCGTTTCCAACATATCTCTCCAGTTCATCTTCATTTAAAGTACATAGTACGTAGTGGATGCGTTCACTTTTAAACACGTTCCACATATACTTGAGCTTACGCATGTTCCCAATACGGAATCCGAGGTGATAATACTTACACTACTCTTAGTAAGCTTAGCTGGCTCACACCTATGTGGTACACGTTATGTTACGAGTTAGAAAGTAAGAGTGAACCATAAATAGGCGGATAGACTACCACTGCATATCTGCAGAAACAAACGGCTTTAAATCTTGCTTGAGGAAAAAAGTAACTCTTTGAACATTTATTTTGACTCTTTCGGGACATTAGAAGAAGTAATAGTAGTGGGCGCAAGCAAGCATTGTTTGTTTTTGGTCTGACATTCTTGTTTTCACAGATCATTCAAGTATGCGGCTAGCTCTCATCCCCTTCTTTGAAATGCCAGCCACTCTTTTGTCACTTTGTGCGTTGTATTCATTGACTTATTGTTCTAGCGCACAAGTTTAGTCAACAACTACCCATTTGGGGTTTCACTACCAAATAAATAAATTAACTTTGTCTTCTCTTGCTTACTTACTGGAATCTAGGGCAGAGCAGCATCGGTAATACTTTAGAGCAATAAACTGCGAGTCTACAATTCTAAAGTTTATAATGAATAAAAATGCGACTTTTAATTTAAATACTAACATCTTCTAAGCATAGAAAATTTGACAAACATGATGATCAAATTGAAAACCGAAATAGCGTACAAGCTTCAAAGGATTTTAAAGATTACATTTAGTGATTTATATAATACTCCTCGTTTATTTATTTAATCTAGCATTGGTTGATCTCTAACGATTACAGTATTCGTGGGATTCCAAAGAGTTATGTAAGCATTGTACACAGTGGATTCGGGAAACTTGAATAACAGCTCATGCAGTGCATTTGATAAACGATAAAATCGCATAAGGAATATTTAGTACTATGGAATAGTTAGTATATGTAGCAGTCCAGACACCATAGGTACGTCACTGGTACATGGTGACAGCTTAGTCACGATTATAAGAGCCATTTTTAGATGGCTGATAAAATATTTACGATTATATCAAGCGCTTGAAAACGCTAATTAATAACATGAAGCTACTTCAAATTTATTTACCAAAAAAAATTAAGTAGACCCCCGCATGAACGTGAATATTTGTACATTGATACTGGTTTTAAGTATGCATGTGAGTAGATAGGTTTTGAAATGAAAATTTGCTTGACTCTTTTATGGTCCAAGCCTGCCAACTCATTTTGCCCATACGATAAATAATGGACTAGAAAACGTGGTTATGACTAGCACTAAACCATATACTTGATCTCAAAAAAAAAAGCTTAGCAAGTACTTTCCTGCTCTTTCCATCTACATACTTTTCTTGCTCCGGTTCCGGAAATACCAACTTGAAACAAAAAGATATGCGTATACAAATAGTTTGCTGTACTGCATGAGCTTTCTTTGTATAAATTTTTTTTTCCACAAGCTTTAACTAACTACAATCGTTGAACTGCAAATCCATTTATAATGCGCCATTTCTTTTCGGTAATGTACTCAAAAAATATTGGAAAACATCACAATTCTACATACAGGTCTGTATATCCTTCATTCTACAGGAGAATGAGATGTTTCCAACTGACAGTGTTGAATTTTTTACATTATGACATGCAACGGCTTCTAAGGTATCAGTCATATAAGCATGACATGTTGGTATGTGTAATGGTTTTCCAGGATTTTGTTGAAAAGAACAAAGCTATGCTAAGTTATTAGGTAAGACCTATATGCTTTTGCCTATGCCTACTCCAATTTTAGAGGCTTTACATGCATGTGCTTTCTCGTAGTATTCGTATTGTAGCTGAATCATCCAGCTCAGTCAGTACCCAAAAAAGGCTGTTTGCCGCATGACCCGAAAACGTCACATACGGAGTGAGTGCAAAAGAGCTCCTCCTTCTCCAGATTCTTGAATTCATTCTCTCTTTCCAGTCTATTCACAAATCTCGTGGAACTCGGAGTCTTATGAATGTAGGCAGACAGTATATTTAGTTCTCGTTCCAGTTTAGATACAAATTTTGTTCATCTCTAAGTTCAAAACAGTATAGTTTCGACTGTGTAGTTATTTTCTGTGAACTGCAAATAGTGTAGATTAGTCAAAATGCGCTACATAGTTGTTGACTCTAAAATTCTTGTTTGCTCCGTTCATCAGTTGTTATAGTTGAAAAGTTGGTGGCCTAGTCTACAAAATCAGCATTTTTACTGTTATATCTTTGTATTTATTGGTTTCATCGCGTTATTGTCAATTTATTCAGGTAAGATTACACTTTCTTCTAAAGCGTTGACAGTCAGTTGCTTTAATTTGCAAACCATCATAATATTAAATGAAGGAAATGTCAATGTTCAACTAGCAAATATGCTTCACTCATAGTGGCATTATTTAAACTACGAATTCCAGAGCTTCCTTTCCAGAACCAACTTCATTGGTCAAACGGAAGACATTTCCCCTTTCACCTACTTTCCTTTCTCATTCTTCATTTTCAAACAACAATAGGCAAACAATTGGGAATAGATGGTATCATTATATGGCCCACTTTTGTAGCTCTAAGTTGTAAGTCAATGAATTGTATCTACTAGCCGACTTTTTTTGCAATCAAACTCGTTGTTATAAACTATTGATAAAAAAAGTGCTGTGGGGGGAAGGGCACATAAGTAGAAAACCATAGAAGCCCAGATAGGTGATGGTATGGTCTGTATGTAGCATGTGTATTTGTAGTTCTCTGCAAAAACTGAGACACCACTCTGCCAGTAGTAGTAGTACTGGCATTAGCATCAAAAAGAACCAGCCAGAAGTAATCAATAAAATGTCCGAACACGGTACGTACGATGGTAAACGCCACTATTGGCAAATTTATACTACTACTTGTACTAGCAATGGTAAACTTTCTCCTGCTCTATCATTTTCATGCGCACGAGAATTCGCAGTGGCCCAGTTACTGTGGAAACGATCGACTTTTCGTGCCCAAAAGTAAGGCAGACCCAGCAGAACCCGTGTTTGTATTCAAGTCCGTGAAAGCAGCATGCTGATGCTCCATACTAAAAGCTCTATATGCTGTAGGGCTCTGCTGGTTTGTATTCGGTTCATTATAAGAGCCCATACGTTCACACTTTTTATCCCAATAGTTTAACCAAGATTACTACATGTCATATATTACGCTTTGCGTCCATAGTACTTGGAAGGTCAGGCATGATGAAAAGATTGAGTCAGTACGGTTTTCTCTTACGCATTTATACGAACCTGAAAACGCTTATTTGCCATAGAAAGTCTTTTGAAAGGTGACATGGAGTGAGTAGGTTATCTGTATCAGATTGACCCAGTTAATCATCAATGGTGTTAAACTGTAGCTCTGATAATATGTAGAAATTCTTTTCTAAGATCAATAGGATGCCGTGTGAAAATATTTTTGATGTTTATATTAAAGTGTAATGCTCCATGTGATTGAATGAAAACATATTTTTATCGCTGTTGGAATGCAAACAGACAAAATCTGGTGGGAAAATGAAGTGAAATATGAACAGAAGCGAGTATCCGGGCCCACTGAGAAAGCATTGGACTCAAAATGGAGATCCAGCCTGTAAGGGATTCATTTTATATTTGACCCTTAAAGACGCAACGACATTCTTGTAAGATTCCGAAATGTCGGATGACTCGGGAAGCATTGGAGACGATGATCGGCCGCCGTTTAGACCTTTCACACGTGAGTCCTTGGTGGCCATCCAAGGTCGCATTGCGGAGGAGTTCGCCAAAAAGAAAGAGCTTGAGAAGAAAAGAGCCGAGGGCGAGGTAATTTATATAATTTTGAACTTTTATGCAACAATTTAATATATTTTGACATTCTGTCGTTTCATTTTCTATATGTGAACAGGTTAGCTCTTAAGTTTCTCTGTTTAATGTGTGCTTTAAATGTTTTCAATCTTGTTTTCTTGTGTGGATATATTTCGTTTCTTTCAAATTATGATTCACATTACTTTTATCTTACCAACTTGAACATGAATCACTATATAAGTACACCAATAACTACTTACGAACAATCAAGTGTCATATTGGCTCATAAAATTGATTCATTTCCCAAATGTCCCATGCATATTTGGTCCGAACTACCAAAATGGACTTCAGGAAGCAGAGAAAGTGCAGAGAAAGCAGTCTGATGTAAGAAAGTTATCTGATCCTGCACAATTAGATTAAGTCAGTTGTCAATCACATTCACGATAAGAGTATTGTTGTTACATTTGGCTGGTTCCCCCTTATGGATATTTCGGAAACCTGTAAAGTATACCAGCACAACCTTTAAATTTTAACTGCGTTAATATTGCCAAAAATGGATTGATTATCTTACTAACTACTAACATCACGACTGCATAATAGTTAATTCAAAGCATGTATGGTGTGCAAGTGACTACTAACAACGAAATTATTTTGATCCAATTAAGATCAATTGCTAGTTTTTTATCCAACTCCCAATATCCATTGATGATTTTTGACAATGGGAGTATTTATAGGTACGTAGTTTGCCAACCTTACACGTTGGGCGACAAGATTTTCGTTTTTGAAAATGCACAGATTGTACAAGTCTTCCGTACAATAGTAATTTAGCACTGACTAAATACAATTTATTAGTCTTCAACGGACAATCGTTGTTTAGGCTTCCCCGCATTAGATAGTGTTTGTCAAAACTTCTCCCTTGTATGTAAGTAGTTACATTTATTAGATTGACCACTCACGAATTTCACGTTAATCACCAACACAATACAACACAGATCTACACGTTGTTTTAATTAGTTTTTTTGTCGTTTGATGTGAATATTTGCTTTTTATCGTAAACTGTATTTAAAGTGGTCATAAAATGATGAACACTTGACTTGTGATAACAGCATGCGCTTAAACTAACTTTGCAAGTAAATAACAGTGTATGAGAATGTGTATTAACAATTGTTGAAAGAATATGCTTTAACGCTCCTAAAGTTTTATCTTTTCGCTTTTTTGGCTTAATTTTTGAAATCAGTTCGGTTTAAGTAGTTACTGTACAGCCTATATATATAGCTCCAATTATTTTGATGATTTTCCCTTATTATTATTATTATTAAGTTTTGCACACAACGCAAGAAACTTTATTGCATTTAGCTAATTTGGCATAAATTCCAAAAAAGTATTTTTCTTAAAAAAGAAATTTTTGTAAAAATGCTATATAACATGCGATGTAGATCTTGTAGGAAGGACGCGTGGCAGCCCATTAGACACAATGTTAACATAGCGCATGATCGTATCAACCAGATGAATGCGCATGTCCGCTGGATAGCGTCATTTTCTTTTGTTCAATCAATCATTGCAGTCAAATTTTTCTGACAACAGTATTAAAATTGTTTTCATTGATCCAAAGAACGTCTAATTGTTGCAATTAAGATTTCGAGAATCGGAAAGAAAAGTACAGTATTGTCAATTGCCAATTACTAGTTTCTTGCATTGTGGATAGCTTATTAAAAACTTTTGCTTTAGCTATTATTACTTGCTGGAGTATAATCATTTAAATAACAAAAGAGCACACATCGGTCTTTAAAATTTGTTGATACTTTTACCATTTACATAACAAACTATAATTCAAGAGACAAACGAGAAACGACAAACCTAGCTGGCGTTCTATTTCAGATTTTTATTTATCAATAATTGATTTGGAATGATTATCACTTCGTTGCTGATGCTTATTCTTAGCTTTATATTTGCTTGGAGCTGTGTAAACTATCAGTCTAATCCGATTGCTATGCATAAATTCTGTAGGTAATGAGAAAAAAATCGGCATCTCTACCGAAAAGTCTTATTTATCATTATTGCAAAAATTATTTCATGTATCCGATATTTATTCACGTTGTGATATGACTCAGGTAGAAATGCCGATTGCAATATTTGCGCTAATCAAGTGTCTAAAATGTCTGAAATTAATGAATATGAAGGTCCGCTATGACGACGATGATGAAGATGATGGGCCACGACCAAATCCAAACTTGGAGCAGGCGATGCCTTTACCCATTCGATTGGCTGCCCAGTTTGATCCAGAACTGGCTACCATTCCTCTAGAAGATATTGATTCCTTTTATTCAAATAAAGCTGTAAGTTTTCCTATTTTGTCAAACTTTAAATGTTTTTTGTAGTTTATCAATGGAATTAATAATGTATTGACTGTATGCAACTTCTCCCCTCCGTGATATAATGTTGATGACTAATGCCAAATCATGTAGACATTCGTGATAATAAGTAAGAAGAAGGACATTTTCCGGTTTAGTGCTACTGACGCGATTTATTTGTTGAGTCCATTTAATCCTATTCGCCGAGTTGCCATTGCTATCCTCACACATTCTCTCTTCTCACTTGTCATTATTACTACCATCCTCGCAAATTGTATGGTTATGATCATGCCTTCGTCTCCAATGACTGAAGCATCAGAGTGAGTTCAATAGTTTTGTAGTCTTTAGCTTATTAGAAATTTTTGTTGGTTGAAAATTCAATCTGTATGATTTTAATTATGATCCTCATTTTTGACGTCATCACTTTTTCATTTGAACATTTGTTTGCACCAGGGCATGCTGTTTTGGATTATTTTAAAATTATAGTGGTTTCTTTTGTATTATGGAAAACTTTGGTCGTTAAATTGCAAAAATTCATGTTTCGTTTGAATTTGCTATGCACTTATATAAAATGTTTTGAGAGCAGGTACTATTATGACGGATGGTAGAATACAGAAACTTATAAATTGTGTTCCATGTTCTTGTAGAGTTGTTTTTACTGCGATATACACATTTGAATCATCCATAAAAGTGATGGCAAGAGGATTCATTTTGGAATCGTTTACCTACCTTAGAGATGCCTGGAATTGGCTAGATTTCGTAGTAATCGCATTAGCGTGAGTATTTTGTAGTTCTCATTATTTATTCTATCTAGTATTTTATAGTATTAGTTATGTAGTTATGAGTCTTAGAATAGAATAGCTGTTAGTACCAGTTGACATTTAAAGAAAAATAAATGAAAGCAGTTTATATTGTAGATCGTGTTTGTCAATATGTAATTATCGAATTGAAGTAAATTTTTGCCAAAGTAATAGTGGAATTGTTGAGAAGTCAATATTTTTCTGAAATTTATTTTAAATATTTAGAAGTAATTTGAATGAAAAATGAATTGAAGTAATGTACAAGTAAAGAAACAGAACAGTAATTTGAAGTAGTAGTGAATATAGTAATTATTGTCAATGTAGTTGATGGTAGTCAAGTAATTACAGTAAAAGTAACATCTATCCAGTAGTCTTTTTTTGAGTATTTTAGATTTCAAAAAAATCTAATTTTCTATTGTCAATCTCACTCTGTCTAACTTGCCACAGAAAATCATGAAACATAACTAACCAGCAAAAAGAACAGGTTTATGTCACTAATAAAGGTTATAAATTAAGGATACTGAAATATTAATATTTAGGATCTGAAAACTAATGCTTTTATTCAATGCTTGGTATAAAAGGTGTTCATATTCTTACTAATGGATTTACAGATATGTTACAATGGGAATAAATTTGGGGAATCTCGCTGCCCTAAGAACATTTCGAGTTCTTCGTGCTTTGAAAACAGTAGCTATAGTACCTGGTAAGAGCTCATTAAATTCTAGGTGTTTTATTGCTCTGTTCTGGACGTTCCTGATTGCTCATGCATTTTACAGTACTCGAATTTACTGTACCTCTTCATTTGTACTACAGGTTTGAAAACTATCGTTGGTGCAGTCATAGAGTCAGTTAAGAATCTGCGAGATGTGATAATTCTGACAATGTTCTCTTTGTCCGTGTTTGCTCTCATGGGGCTACAAATCTACATGGGAGTATTAACTCAAAAATGTATCCGAAATTATCCTGAGGAGGAAGGAAACATCTCTGGCCTTTCATGGCATGAGTGGAATTCTAATAACAGTAAGCTCTGATCTAATACATAATTGAACGTTGCAGTTTAACGCTGTTCGTATTTTATGAAAAAGTTTTAGAAATATATTAATATTGAATACCATATTATCTGACCCAGCCAATTGGCACACGGAGGATCCTGATTTGGATTTTCCTCTGTGCGGAAACTCAACTGGTGCCGGGTAAGATATGTATATTATATTGATACTCCGTGGCAAGGGAATTTCTGCATACAATAACTCCATTTTTTACGATTCACAGCCTTTGTCCAGAAAACTACACTTGCAGGCAGGGATATGGGAAAAATCCTAATTATGGATACACTTCATTTGACTCTTTTGGCTGGTCCTTTTTATCTGCATTTAGGCTTATGACCCAAGATGCCTGGGAGAGCTTATATCAGCAGGTAGATTGATAGGTCAATGTATTTGTGCTGTTTTTAGGAGTTTTTTCATGAATAAATATTGTTGTAGGTTCTGAGGGCGGCTGGACCATGGCACATGGTCTTTTTTATGGTACTTATCTTCCTCGGATCCTTCTACTTGGTTAACTTGATTTTGGCTATTGTAGCCATGTCTTACGACGAGTTGCAAAAGAAAGCAGAAGAGGAGGATATGGCTCAAGCTGCAGAAGTAGAAGCAATGCGGGTATGTAATAGTTGTAATTATATTGTATGTTTACGTACATGCAAGAACCGCATGCAATATTTTAGTTCTGCACTTACCATATATATTATACAATTTACACCTATATTATATAGAATTTAACTTGAATGCACTATTTTGACGTAGGCTGAAGAGCAAGCTCGAGAGTTGGAACGCACTGGAGGTGGCGATATTGATAGTATCATGAAATCTCCGTCCGAATATTCTTCACGAAGTTACGAAATGTGGGTCGGGGGTGATCGAACTGGTGACGATGCAACGAAAGAAAAAATGTCCATTAGGTCGGAATATGGTGATTCTGCCGATAGTCATGCAAAACTGAACGGTAGAATTCGCAAGGTAATCACTTTTATTAATTTAACGCTGCTATGTGAAAAATTGGAATCTTGTTTACGTTTTTGCCATAAAGTATTTTCATTTGGAGCTATTATAATATGAATAACTTCTATAAACACACGTTAAAATGTGCAATTGTTTCATCGAAACAAACTCTCTCCCTGGGGAAATTAACTGTTGATGCATTCTGAGTCATTAAATCTTTCGGAAAATTAGTTGAATATGTAGAACCTAACAAGAATGCCTATGACGGTGCAAAAGGAAATTCATTTTGTATCTGACAAATTAATTTTGTTATCTAGGCAAGTTTAAGTCTTCCTGGTAGTCCATTTAACATTCGCCGTGGGTCCCGTGGCTCTCATCAGTACAAACATGGGAGAAGATATACAGCAACAGCACCAGACAAGAAACCATTGGTTTTGTCAACATACATGGATGCCCAAGAACATCTCCCGTACGCTGATGATTCCACCGCAGCTACGCCCATGTCAGAAGAAAATGGGGCTATTATTGTGCCCATTTACAATGGTAAAGAAAACATGTTAAAAGGCTCAAAACTTATCATTTCATAAATGAAGAGGCTAATTTCATTCAGTGCTAGTTTAAAATTGTTTGAATATCATCTGCAGCCTTAGGATCTCGACACTCTTCCTATAATTCACACGCTTCAAGACTATCATACACATCACATGGAGATCTTATGGGTCGTCCATTTACATTGGGAGTGGGACCACCTATGACAAAGGAAAGTCGCTTAAGGCAAAGATCCAAGACATTTTTTGATGCGGATAAAGGCTCTCATACATATGAGGTAAAACTTTTGCAAATCGTTGACATGTAGTCCGTAAAATTTTGATGGTTTACACTGCCGAACGAGAAATCGTTACTGCAATCCTCGAAACTACCGGCCTGGCTTTAGTACGTTCGTGTAAATCGTTGTAAAAGCTTAAGCAATAGCCTATAGCTAGTGCATTAGGTTTCCGACTGTATATTTCCTCATTCTAGGACATACGAAAACTTTAGTTGAAATTGGGCTTTGAATATTTTGTAGTACTATAGCTTAAATTGCTTGCTAAAAATTCAGATTTTTTACCATTTCTACATAGGATGCAATGGGAAGCTATGATGACGTTCGAAAAGGAAAGCCACCTACTGAAAGGGAGACATTTCATGGTGATCATTCACAGCAATCGACTGCAGTTGATATGAAAGGTAAACGATTTGTCAAATTATACTACTCCATCGAAGTACGTTGAAATAACTAACCTTGTTTCTTGTCTGCGTCAGATGTAATGGTCCTCAATGACATTATTGAGCAAGCTGCTGGTGCAGGCAGGCATAGCCGACAGAGTGATAGAGGAGGTATGAATACAAATAAACTTTTGATTAACTGTGGAACGATACTTGTACAGTTTTCATGATAAACTTTCACATACTACTGAGGCAAAATCTGTTTTTTAAAGATTAAATCCCTGTGTACAAAGTTGACATTGACATGCATAATTTAGTGTCTATCCTTTTCACTCATTGTGTAAGTACAGCTTTGAGCAGTAGCATTCTAAAGGAATGTGCGAGTAGCTAAAATTCTTAGCCGATTTTAGATGGCTTTTTGTAGTAAGCACAGCTGCTCGCGAGAATAAATATTGAAAATAATTAGTTGATTTTTTACGGGTGTACGGACATTTTTGCGCTAAAGTGTGGGCTGAGTGAGCTGTATGAAGCTGATTAGTATATTTTGATATTAGAAGCTATAATTTATAACTGAATAGATGAGCAAATTAGAATAGCCGCAGTATGAAAGTAGCGATAATGTTTGGTAGGCCTAATATTTTAGTAATATTTTAACCTTTATTTATTTTCATGCATTCACCAGACGATATACTACTAACCCCTACAACTAAACCAAAGGGCTACAGCGCTAGTAGACGTCGTAAGTACATGGAAAAAGGCTTGTTTGAATGCACAATTTGCACAAGCTTGCTAAAGTTTGTGTGAAGTGAATGGACTATTGCATGCTGCAAGATTGTGCACCTCGTAACAGTTTGTGCGTTGTAACTAACAGTTTTGTGCGCTATAATAGTAATAGTATTATAGTGTACTTGTGCTTGGAAAATTTACTATTTATGTCTGGTATTGGTTGAATATAATCATCAGGTTTGGGAACATGATCACCTGAAATATTTCGTGAATTTTCTGTCCGACATAATAATTTCCCCTTAAAGCATGAAAGAGGTGTATGAACGAGTCTTAAGTTTTAGTTCGCATGCACCGTCGCTGGGTAGTAATTTCGTACTGTAGTAAATGTTTGTACATTGTATGGTTGGCCGTAATTGCATTCTCGTGCGTCACACTTTCCTGAATGCTTCCACGATTAACTGATATATGACAATGCTGTCACTAAAAAGTGATTTTGAATGGCACAAATCTGGAGTTATTGCATGAAAATAAAAAAAATTCCTAGTATACCTGCTAATAATGACTGCTTGACTGACACCAAATGTTTTTCTCGCACCACGCTTTTATCCATCTTGGATTTATGGGAATAAATGTCTTAATGTGGTGCACATGTGATGTTATCACATGCGGTATTTTCAGGTTTTCATTATAAACAATTTATTGCAATTCCAAGCCAGCTTTTCAGTATTGTCAACACGTTATTTATCATATCAATTATATATTACCTTAATACTAATCGTAGTTTTTTGCCTAAGGATTCTAACTTTCCACTGCTATTCACATTCATCGCTAACTTTCACTATTTTATTTTTATCACTACCAAAAACCACAACTTGGCGTGGCCCTCCACTTATACTGCTGTTGCTGCTGCCTACCGACTTCGATTGTTGACTTAAATCCGTTTTTAACACCCGAACCGACTGTACATCGACTGGGATGATGAAACTCGATGGACCACACCTGTACTTCCTTTTTTCGTTTTTGCTGTTGAAAACACAGTGTCAACCTATTATTTTAATGCAGACGAAGAAGATGCGAGAAATATTTTGAAAGAAAAGCTCATTGAAGGCTGCTTTCGATGCGTTGACATTTTCTGTGTTTGGGATTGCGGATTCCCTTGGAGTTTGCTACAAAAAATGATTGCGCTCATTGTATTTGATCCGTTCGCTGAGCTTTTTATCACGCTCTCTATCGGTGTGAACACATTTTTCATGGCGTTGGATCATTATGGCCTTGAGGAAAACATCTCTCTTAACTACACTTTAAAAGTTGGAAATACGGTAAATATTATTCATAATAAGGATTTTTTCGGATAATTTTTTAATAATTAGAATAATTAACATGCGTTCATGGATACAAATTGTTTCTAACGAAGGTGTTTTCGACGATTTTCGCCGTTGAGGCTACCATGAAATTAGTAGCGATGAGTCCCAAGTACTATTTCCAAGTGGGCTGGAACATATTTGACTTCATCATTGTGGCTTTGTCATTGCTGGAAATGTTATTTGAAGATGCAGGATTACCTGGAATTAGTGCCCTGCGATCTTTTCGTTTGGTAAGTGAATATTCGACGCTTAAATTAAGAGTCTCCCATCGCCCCAAACATTGAAATGTTTTTTGTTGCAGCTTCGGGTCTTTAAATTGGCTAAATCCTGGCCCACATTGAATTTGCTGATCAGCATCATGGGAAGAACAATGGGTGCATTAGGAAATCTAGTGTTGGTGTTGATTATCATTATTTTCATTTTTGCTGTAATGGGGATGCAGCTTTTCGCACAAAATTATTTCGGTATTTAACTACATTTGCTGACAAATGAATAATTAATGATTGAAAATTCTATAAATATTTGTTCACTTGTTTTATACAGATAAAGTTCATCTATTTCCTGGAAGGGAGCTACCTCGGTGGAATTTTACAGATTTCGGCCATTCTTTCATGATTATATTCCGAGTCTTATGTGGAGAATGGATTGAATCCATGTGGGATTGTATGCTTGTTGGAGATGCATCTTGTGTTCCATTTTTTCTGGCTACTGTCATTATTGGAAATTTAGTTGTAAGCTTACATATACATCCTTTTATTCTTTCCTATGTCCAATGTGTAAATTTAATATAAACTGTTCTTTTTATCATAAGCGTTGAACCACATTTACTGTAAATTTTCAGGTGCTCAATCTCTTCTTGGCCTTGTTGCTCAGCAGTTTTGGCGCATCCAATTTGTCAGCTCCTCAAGCCGATGCAGAGACAAATAAACTGACGGAAGCTTTTAGTAGAATAGGTCGTTTTTTCAAATTCATAAAATCTTGTATAACAGGATTTTTTGGATGCATCATTGGTTGCTTCGTAAAGGCAAAAAATCGAATAGTGGCCGTGGCTCATACTCGTAGAGTAGCTGAAGAGCCTAGCAATGAGAATATGATATTTCGAGACAAATCTGAATATGATAATAATCTTGCCGATGTGGATATGACCATACAAGGTAAACTTAGGCAATTTTATAGTAAAGGTATTTCTAAGGACCGTTGTCATTAAAAAGTAATATTGGTTTCTTTGTAGCTGGAGAGCTTAAGCATAAACTTGCCCAGAAGGCTAGACTTGTCATGAACACGAATAAGCTAGTGAATAGCTTGCAAGCCAGCATGGAAGCCTCTCGGGCTGAAAAGGAAGCACTGAGAAAGAAAGAGGAAGAAGCTTTGAGTATGAAATCTTACGGATCGCATATAGAGCCCAAAGATGCTTTTGGTAACAGTATAGAGTTTGGAGATGAGTTCAAAGACGGTAGTGAATATGATGATGGACTAGAAAAAAGAGATCTTTCTAAAGAGGATTTGGAATGGGTTGGGGATGACTTTGAAGATTCAAAAGAACAGCCAGTTGTTCATGTTCATCCTAAACCAGTAGAGGAAGAGGATTATCCGAATGAATGTTGCGTTCCCAGTTTCTACGAAAAGTTTCCTTGGTTTGCCCAGGAAGATACACCTTTTATTATTGGCTGGGCAAATATTCGACTTAAGACGTATCGGCTCATAGAAAACAAATATTTTGAAACAGCTGTCATCATTATGATTCTGCTCTCCTCATTAGCGTTGGTATGCTCATTAAAGTCGACAAATAATTCGAGTTTGTTAGCCAAGAAAGGAAGGAATTTGAATTGTGTATTTTTTTTCCAGGCCTTGGAAGATGTTCATCTTCAGAAAAACCCTGTACTTACAGATATTCTCTATTATATGGATAGGATTTTTACTGTTATTTTCTTCATAGAAATGTTAATCAAGTGGCTGGCACTGGGCTTCCAAAGTTACTTCACCAATGCTTGGTGTTGGCTTGATTTTGTTATCGTGATGGTAAGCCAGCAAAATATAAAACACATATTACTGGCAAAGTAAATGTGAATTCTTTTAATATTATTTTGATGCTTTAGGTGTCACTCATCAATTTTACTGCATCTCTACTGGGCTTTGGCAGTGTTCAAGCTTTTAAAACTATGCGAACTTTGCGAGCTTTGCGTCCACTCAGAGCGATGTCTAGAATGCAAGGAATGCGAGTAAGTGAAATCAAAAATTAATTGATATAAACTGCACACTTTGTATTGCTTATTAATGAGACTCCGCTTTTATCTTAATCCAATTTTAGGTCGTCGTCAACGCCCTTATTCAAGCTATTCCTAGCATCTTCAATGTACTTCTTGTCTGTCTCATTTTTTGGCTCATATTTGCTATTATGGGAGTACAACTTTTTAACGGGAAATACCAAAAGGTATATTATTCTGAATTTGCTATATTATTGCTAACATTTTTCATGTCAACTGCAATTTAGTATTTATGGACTGTATGTATGTATAGTGCATTGATCCAGTGGATGGTACAAAGCCAGACTATAGGATTATTAAAGACAAGAAAGAATGTCTAGCTGCCAATATGTCCTGGGAAAACTCAGCCATGAATTTTGATCATGTTGGCAAGGCATATCTCAGTCTTTTTCAAGTAGCTACATTCAAAGGATGGATTGATATCATGAATGATGCCATTGACTCTAGAAACGTCAGTTCAAAAATAATTTACTGTCTCGTTTTTCATACATTGATGTATAATCTACCGAATTTCTAAACAACAAATTCATGTTTGCTATAAATTTTCAGAAAGATGAACAGCCGCACAGAGAAGTCAACTTTGTCATGTATATTTATTTTGTTATTTTCATCATTTTTGGGTCTTTTTTCACGCTTAACCTCTTTATCGGAGTCATCATCGATAACTTCAACGAACAAAAGAAAAAGGTATGCATGGATCGTTTTCCTGTTTCGAAACAAAGCATTTAAGTTACAAATCGTACTATTTTACAAAATGTTTCTATTATTTCATAGGCTGGTGGTTCTCTCGAGATGTTTATGACAGATGATCAGAAAAAGTACTATAATGCAATGAAAAAGATGGGCAATAAGAAGCCGTTAAAAGCTACTCCAAGACCAAAGGTGAACTTATCAATAGAAAATTTGCGTTGTGACTATGTGACTTTCATTCTTTCACTACAGCTAGCGGCAAAGCGCGCCATCTATTGTTGCTAAAATCTGAACTAAACTCGTACATTTTATTTTACAGTGGAAACCGCAAGCTTTAGTGTTTGAATTAGTGATGAACAAAAACTTTGACATGCTTATCATGTTGTTCATCGGCTTCAATATGTTAACAATGACCCTGGATCATTACCAGCAATCACAGGTCAGTTTTAAAAATTTGTATTGATCGAACGATGAAGTGTCTCTACTTAGTGTCTCTTGTTAGTTAATTTGTTATTAATCTAACGGATTGTGATTGAATTGTTGGAATAGATATGGGACAAGACTCTGGAGTATTTGAATGGACTTTTTATCGCAATTTTTGCATCTGAGTGCACTCTAAAAGTCTTTGCGTTGAGACATCATTACTTCATCGAGCCGTGGAATTTGTTCGACTTTGTAGTTGTCATTCTGTCCATCCTTGGTAAGTGTATTAGCAATATTAAATTACTGCATGCTCGTTTGGAGAAGATTAGGTGCATGCAACGTTTCAAAGGAGAAAAAATGTAGAGCTGTTGTGTGCGACTGTGGATTTGTCACCATTCTCATCGCTGACGAAAGTTACTTACATGCTACACTTTCACTTTTTCCTACAGGTATGATGCTGAGCGATCTAATAGAGAAATATTTCGTTTCTCCAACCCTCTTGCGAGTTGTACGTGTGGCTAAAGTTGGTCGTGTCTTACGTCTTGTAAAAGGAGCTAAAGGGATTCGAACATTGCTTTTTGCGTTGGCCATGTCCCTTCCAGCTTTATTCAACATTTGTCTCCTACTCTTTCTTGTTATGTTCATCTTTGCTATCTTTGGAATGTCGTTTTTTATGAATGTAAAACTGAGAGGGGGACTTGACAGCGTGTACAATTTCCAAACTTTTGGTCAATCTATGATTCTTCTGTTTCAAATGTCTACTTCAGCAGGTAAGTTTCATCTTTTCCACTCTTTCAAGCACAAAGCTGTATTTTATATTGAAATGAAAAAATGGAGAGACACACGGATTAAAGTCTGATTTAAGGCTGAAAAAAGTTTGTATTCCCTGCAATCTCAAAAGTTTCCTCTTAAGTTTCAAATTGCCGTGAGAATTTAACACTTTGTCATGTTATTGTCTTACGGCTAAAGTTGCACTTTTTGTCCAACTATAGGTTGGGATGGTGTGCTGAGTGGAATCACAGATGATACGGATTGTGAAGAGCCGGATCCTGACATGGGTAGACCAGGGGATTGCGGAAACCCTACTGTGGGAATAACGTTCTTGCTAACATATCTTGTCATCAGTTTCCTGATTGTCATCAACATGTACATTGCCGTCATTTTGGAGAACTATTCACAAGCTACTGAGGAAGTGCAAGAAGGTCTAACAGATGATGACTACGATATGTACTATGAAATATGGGCACAATTTGATCCTGATGGTACACAGTACATTCGCTATGATCAACTATCCGACTTTCTTAATGTATTGGAACCTCCCTTGCAAATCCATAAACCCAACAAATACAAGATCATCACAATGGATATCCCTATATGCAAAGGTAATGCGTTCATTCTCAGCATATACATATTCTTACTGTAGCAATCATAACTAGCATTTTGAAATCATTTAACAATGCATTCATTCTCTTTTGCAGGTGACATGATGTACTGTGTAGACATTCTGGATGCCTTAACCAGAGACTTCTTTGCTCGCAAAGGGAATCCCATTGAGGAAACAGTGGAGCTCAATGAAGTGCAAGTGGCCACAGACAGACCCGGCTATGAGCCAGTCTCGTCTACCTTATGGAGACAACGAGAAGAGTATTGCGCTCGACTAATTCAGACAGCTTGGCGAAAGCACAAGTTGGTAAGAGCACAGAGTCAACAAGACTCACGGGCGGACGATGGAGAAGATAAGTTCCCCACAAGCGTCGTCATGGATGAAGCGGAAGGAAATCATAAAGTTGTTATTCAGTCTAGGTCACCTTCCATCTCATCGAGAATGACAGATGTGTGATATACTCATTCATTTCCACTCTAGTCTTTATTACATACAATAAAAAACTTAACGTACATACTCTATCATATAAACTACTCGTAATGCTTGGTTTATCAGATTGGCAATTTCTTGGAAATTATCTGTAATTATGCAGGGATTTGATCTTGCATTTATGATTCAATGCTGGATGACAATTTAATCTGTAGTAGTAGGGGGTTATCTAAGAAAGGCATAATCGTATAATTTATCATTAATGGTTTTATTTAGATGCAGTGACTAATGCAGGTAGTTAGTATCTATAGTAGCTAATACAAATTAGGCATTGATTGGTATTACAATTATTTGATTTTTGGCCAAGAAATGGAATACTGGTACCTAATGAATGAGGGTGCTTACACAACTAGATCTAATAGTGCTGTGCACGTGAAAGCTGCTGTAGATAAATTGTCGGATTAAAGAGACGAAGGTATGAAGGGTCCTAATGCAATGGTCCTATTAGATCTGGATGTTTAAGCTTTGAGCAACGTGTGAGATAAAGCAGGACTTTGAAATCACTAAATTGTTGTTTGGCATAAGCACAAGGCTAACATTTTTGAAAGTGAGACATCGTGAAGAGAATCGCACAAAATCTTTTCATTGGCTTATCACAGAGATCGCTGAGCGGTTTATATTTTTAGTGGCATAAGTTCTCTCTAGGTAGAAGGAACTAGACACCTAAGAATTCTTTGTTTCAATGGATATTTTCCATTGGCAAGTTCTGAAGCATGGATAAAGTATGCATGCATAGAATTTGCAAAAGACATACCAAGAGAATGATCCTTATTTAGATTCCATTGTAGCCATTACCATGTTAATGTTATACAAGTTATAGTTGCTCTTCCTAGAAATGGGGATTAAAATATTTTTGCACAAATGTCACAAATGAGACAAACGGTGCTTATGATACGCAATAATAATGTTTAGAGTTTGATTTTTTGCGTACTTTTTTAAATTCTAGCAGCTCATTTTGAGAAACGATATTAACAAACTATAAAAAGTCTACTTCTGTAAAAGTTTTTCGCGCATTTTCACGCTTTGTTGCTTCAAATGATAACGTGAAAGAAATTGCCCTAAAGAAATTTCCAGTGCTCTCATCCAGTTTAAGTGCTTATATAATTAGTTTCACTATAATTACGTCTGTAGTGATAAAGTTCCCAAAAGTGAAGTGAAAGTTGAAGATAGTGTGATATGCTCACGCTATAAAATCCTAGCTTTAGCTGTACGTTTTCACTATTGCTTCAAACCAAATCCATGCCATGATACTACTACTGTACTTACCTACTATACACTGACACTATATAATATTTCACGCGTTTACGTTTTTCAAACTCACTCGTCTGTATCCTGACTACTATGCATCATATATTTCTGCATGAATTGCCAATGCATTAAAAAACCTACAATCCCTCCCATTGATTGCATCCATAAATAAGTATACAACTCTGCCGTCTTTTTGCACTAATCCTTACCAGTTAAGTTATATTTGATATTGATAGTTTCACCACAATGCTTTCGCTTCATGTGTAGTTAGTTAGCTAGGAACTATTTAAATAAGCTAACTAACTGTAACTTAACTGCTATTAATCTTACCTTATTGCATAACCCTTATGCGAGGATCAATGAAAAGACCTGCCATAATCTAATGTTAGTTTTAACTACAGTCACTATTACTTGTAAGCGAGTTGTATGAAATGTCTCTCCCACTACTACTGGCATGCAGCGCCCAGAGCATGACATTGTAGACGACAAATGTTATTATAACCGCATAATAGTGATCATGTCAGCCTTTATCTTTTGATTGTTTTCTCGGTAATCCCTCTATCTAATGGTTAAGAAATCATCACGAATAAATGCCATTTATGAAACAACAATTACTATTAATATTTATACAATACAAGAGCAAACAATAAAGGAATTGTTTTTACTACACACCATACTGAATACTGGATCCACTTTTATTTTCTTCGTGTATAGAAGTTTTGTATTTCAGTTCTAGGGCATACTATGTGGTCCGGATGAATTTTTTTTTTCGTCAAAATCTAAAGGGAGCCCAAGTTTCTGTTGACAGAGATCGAAAAAAACTGATTTTCTTATTCTGCTATGCTATGAATGAAGGTTATAGCCATTTAAACTCATAATCTTCTTGTGTTGTAAGCACGATGAATATTTAATATTAACAAGTAAACAGTATTTTTGAAATGCATTTTTTTGACAACTAAGCCGACTGTAGTTGCGCCGGGAGAATTTTTTAAGGATATACCATCGTTGAGTGCTTTTGTTAATTATTAAATTTCTTCCGCGTTCTACAATATGGTACTGTACTTGAGATTATGAATATAAGTTTAACAAAGGGAACAAAAAAAACTAGAGAACGGTAAGTACAATGAATGAGTGCTCTTGCCATTCTTCATCACAACGCATACAATTGTTAGGCTTCTCATAAATAATAAAAGTTTACTAACGAAGGATTTCAGAGCTAAAATTTTGCATACATAAGCTTGATACTAATGAAAGCAGTGTAGACAGAGA
>Ga0210040_10001768_pt1 | contig 31907 bp, 24 predicted proteins | sample CryGeyCG12114_NA_FD_185462 | JGI IMG/M metagenome (GOLD analysis project Ga0210040, IMG submission 185462) | Groundwater microbial communities from aquifer - Crystal Geyser CG19_WC_8/21/14_NA (SPAdes) (version 2) | ecosystem: Environmental > Aquatic > Deep subsurface > Groundwater | place: USA...
TCTTATCGACGGCGCATCGACGCGTCGGCGCGTCGACGCGTCGATGAAAATTATCGACGGCGACGGCGTGAAATTTTGGCCAAAAAACCGCGTCGACGACGACGTGATTCGACGGCGCACATCTCTAAATCATACTATAAGTAAATCCTTTTTTACTAACTCACCCTATTTTTCCGTTTTCAAAGCTACTTTTCACTCTGTCCTCGCTCAACCATTGAAGATGGCAAAAGCACAAAAAACAAACCTGAATAGTTGTCCAACTTTTTACATTTCGAAAAAAAGGAGCCTACCTACCATACTAAACTTTAAGCATTGTAGTACTATACTAACCAATACTCTATAGACCGCCCGCACTGTGGGTTCACGCTTTAGTAGATCTTTAGCATAAAGCACAGAGCAATGGAACTTCATTTTGCTGCATTATATGTTGCTTCTAGCTGATACTGATACACAGATGCTCTGTGTAAAATTACATAAGAAATGAAAAATTTCGAGAAAAAACTAAACCCTGAATGAACGCTTTAAACGCAAAATTCTGCACGCACTTATAATCATAAATCATTGGTGACAAATGAAATGAAATCTGTACGATTAGCATATCAATACTGTAAAAGTCTACCTGTCGGCATGTTAGTCTAGTCGGCTGCTTTCTTTCAGTCGATCGGCACATCACTGAGACAAGAAGTCATACAACAACCCTTTAAAAACTTCTACTTTTCAATATTTTAAAATGGGGAAAAAATTAAATTGAATTATTATTGGTTGCAGACTGATCAAGGATATCACTACACTCATACTGCATGGATTAAATGATGCCAATGCTTTCATAATGTTGCCTAACATGGCGATGGCGATCTAATCCTACGCCGCAGCATTCGCTTTGACAACAGTAGTTGCCTGAAAATTTCAGACACTACACTGTTCCTTCAGCATGAGCATGTATTCTTAAGTTTATGAGGTATTTGGGTATTTCAAAGCTTCGAGCATGATCTTTGCATGCATAAAGTATAGCAGAGAATTTGTATAATGCAGTCATTTGTGAACTGCAACTGAATATTTATTTGAATTTCCAAATATTATAGCAATTAAACTTTTTCTAGTTCCTGAACTGAACTTTCCGATCGTTAAGAATAAGAAATCTTTAGCTTTAATGCAGGTTTGCAACTAGCATGGTAAATATATACGTTGCATATCCAAGAAGTTCGTTAGAGCTCCTTCAATTTCAATTCTAAGAAACCAAACCAATTGCTTTGAGCCTTTCAGTTCTTACAATCTAAGTCCGCAATGTCTTCAACAAAATCTTCCTAAACCCTCTGTAGTATATACCCCAAAAATATTGCAATCCGATATGACCGTTGAGCTTCACAATATAGCGAAATCCTTGGAATATGTATGCATGAAATCCGTGGAAACAAGGAGGGTATTGAAATCTCATTGCCAAAAAAAAACTTCAGTAGAAATCATCGTTTTGTAGCGCTTCAAATTCTCCATCGAATGGCTATTTCAGTTTTCGAAAACAATCTAAATCACCTTCGTGAGCGGGAAAAATTAAGACAATGCATTGGTGATATAGGAGAATAGCTAATTTTATATGAAATTTTGGAATATTCATCTTTCTTTAACTGAAACTGATACCAATCGAAAGAGAAAGGTCTAGAAAATATTTTAAAAGTAAGTGGTTACGTTTCATCCCCATCTCTGGAAGTTATGGGGTTTGGAAGAAGCGGGAATTTTTCTCTTGTTAATTAGTCTTTAATCTAATTAAAGTAAAAGTAAGAAAAATTAATTTTTAATCGAAAAATTCATCTCTATTTTGAGCCTACTTTTGTCGGATTCTTTATTTGGTTGCTACTCACGATCACGAACGATTGAGCTTCGGATGGGAGTATTTTAGGTGTACATTCTATGTATTTTGTTTAGCATCAGCGATAAACGATATTATGGCAGCGTTTGAATGCAATTAAACTACAAGTCTTACTTTCAGCCTTCTCAGACGATGATTCGCTCTCCAAGTCGTCGACAAAAGATGAAACTAGTTGAGTTCGTCGAAGCAGTTCCTTAATCATCGCATTGGTTTCTCTGCCTAATTATTTAGCCATGTGTTTAATCCAAACTGAGTTTAATGGGTAATAGTCAGTTTAAATGTCAATTTTATAATGCATCAATTCTTACTCTTTAGTTCTTTGTCCGATGCTTCCTCTTTCTTGGTGTCAGTGTAAAGACTTCCAGGCGTTTCCTCCGAAGTCGGATTCGTATCCTCAACCTCAACTACTCAAATTGATCATGTATTTAGTATGCATAATAAACAAACAAAATGATGCCCGGCCCATTGATCAAGCTCTAAGTGTGAAACTTACTACTTAGTAGTACTGGTTGTTCATCTGGCGCAGCCTCGACTTTAGTTTCATTCCATACACGTACTTTTTTCATCTGATTTTGACTGGCTTGGAAAGTTTCCGCTAATGAATTCAGTCGGAGTTAGATGTATTTAGCATGAATATTTAAGATTAAAATATGTAACAGATTATGCTTACGCTCAGGTGAATGAAATGGTGGTCCGTTGTCCGTGGCCTCAGTTATTTCCATGAGATCTTGAATCGTAGCGTCCCCTACAGCACTCAGAGAGATGTGTTTTTGGCAATTTAGCATAGAGTTAGAATGTAGATAAGATATATTAACTAAATGATAGGTTTGAGTGACTCTTACTTTCAGATTTCTGAGGCTCAGAGGGCTCGGACATAGATACGGTATCCTGGAGCTCAGCCACTTTCATCTGACCTTGGGTGTTAGCCGCAGCGTCATCATCCGCTGTTATTTTTGTCAGACGTGTTTAGCATGATCATGTAAGATGAAAATATGTAACAGATTATGCTTACGTTCAGGTGAATGAAATGGTGGTTCGTTGTCTGTGGTCTCAGTAATTTCCATCAGATCTTGAATCGTAGTATCGCCTACAGCATTCAGAAAGATGTGTTTTTGGCAATTTAGCATAGAATTAGAATGTAGATAAGATATATTAACTAAATGATGGGTTTGATTTGAGTGACTCTTACTTTCAGATTTCTGAGGCTCAGAGGGCTCAGACATAGATACGGTATCCTGGAGCTCAGCCACTTTCATCTGATCTTGGGTGTTAGCCCTAGCGTCATCATCCGCTGCTATTTTTTAGCATGAGTTGTGAACCACGTACGTATTGAATGTGAAATATAATAAAATATACTTTTAGAGTCTTACTTTCACTTTCTAGTTTATTATCGGATATATATTCAAGCTCTTGAGGCTGGTAATCCATGCTTTCCCCCTCCGGCTTGGGAAGTATTTCCTCACCTGTAGTTGAAGATATTACTCATAAATTTTGAAAGATGTGCTTAGTACGAATGAATAAGATTAACAATTAAGGTTTCAGTGAATCTTACTATCGCTATCTTCGGATAGGGATACATGATCCGGAGCCTCAAATTTAAAGCTCATTTTTTCTTCTGGTTTCACTCTTTCCAGAACTAAACGACTTCCCCGCACAGGAGAATCCCGACTCACGACTCTCCAGCAACCCTTTCCTTCAGGATTTTTTACAGGACTGGGGCTGTATGAACCAGAACTGGAGCTAGAGTTAGGACTGGAACTCATCTTTATTGAAATTTAAATAAAAAAGACAGTTGGGTGGAATCCATAGGCTATAGACTACACTACACTTCCGCACCTCCCTCCCTGGAACTTTCCATTACAGTTTCTAACCTAACTTTTCAATAACTTACCTTGACACTTTCTTAAAACTACCTGTATTATTTAATTATGAATCAAAGATAGCAACAAGCTGTATTAGTTAGTAAGTGGCAAACTAAAGTGAAAAAATTACAAAATTATACAACAAAATTTAAATACACTTGAAAATTTAGAAAGAAATTATACCAAAAGCCTTTACAACAAGTATCTTGTCCAACCAGGACAGCAAGCACATTTGTTCTAGAAGTAATATTCCTAAATGCCTAAACCCTATCTCCTACAATGGGGAAACCATGCTTCCTGAAAACCGCCATATTGCTTTTTCACTTACAAGATGATAAAGATGATGAGATATGATCTAGTCCTATGCATAGTGTGTGTGCTCACAGTGAAAAGATATGCATTCTATTCACTGCAGGAGGGAATAGGAAAATGACCAGCATATTCGGAGCGGCTAAAAACATGCGATCTACCATGGTGATTCTGATTCGTTACATCGAGGTGTGCAGCTTTTTTCGGGTTCCTGAAAGGAAAATGGCACTAGATATGTATGTCCAGTCCAAGCCTATTTACGCACATCGACATCCCATGCGCTGGTACGGCCGGCATTGAGGAAGTGTGGGAATTTCGTTCACTTTTTGGTGGGGAACTGGCTAGCATGTTGAAATAGGTTAATAAATGAGCATAGAGCAAGCAGGGAACGTTCATAGGAAACCGCAATCGTAGCATGTACAAATTTTCTCCGTTAACGTAAACCAAAAGCACGTGTGTCGAGTGGGACTGTCTTTAAAGACTTGCAAAACAAGTAGGACTGATTTTTTCTCACTAATTTTGACTTTTTATTTAATAGTTTTCAATTCAAAACTATAGCAAAGGTATCTAGATAGAAAACCAAGCTGTGGACCATATTAAAGTGATCGTATAGGTGGTTAGCTGGTAACATGTTTTTGTAGACTAAAAGTTTGCTGAAGGACGTAAAAAGATTCCAATTGACTAATTAGCTGGGTAAGTACGGAACTGTACAGACTTAATCATTCGTTACGTTTGCCACATTCTAAGAGGTATAATGTTGTATTTTTTAATGGATTTCTCACAGACTCAGATCTGAATCATTATGAATTACTACGAGGTATTTAATCTCTTAAAATGAAACTTACTAGCTAGATTAATTTTGATTTTTGTAACATGAAAGTAGTTTTAATGTTATGTCTTGATAACTTTTATAGTTCACAAATTTGTTGGGTACCGTGTACCGGAAAGGGAATATCGTATTTACTCCAGATAATACATCAATTATCAGCCCTGTCGGAAACAGATTTACCCTGCACAATATGAAATTGTAAGGGAATTTGTTACTTATCTTATGATTTCTCAAATTTTTCTGGTTCCTTCATGACAGAGGTTGTGTTATGAATTTTAGAAATCGAACTTCAACCTACCCCGTTGAATCGAGCCATAACTATACTTCCATTGCAATTTCTCCTAGTGGCACTACTCTAGTCGCTGGAAATGAGAGTATGATATAATAAAAGCATTTTTTTGTATTTGAACATATTATGCATGTCTAATTAAATTAATTCCTCAATTGCTTGTGTTCTATTGCAGTTGGAGAAGTACAAGTTATTAGCTTGTTAAGAAAAACAGTATTACACTGTTTAAAAATGTCAGACAACATTACCTCTATCAAATTCTCACCATGTGGTGACTATTTTGCGATCGCAAATTCTCGGCACACTAGAGTTTATGAGGCTCCGTCCGTCTACAAAACGTTTAATCCATTTGTCATGAAAAAAATTATTCAGAGTTCGGGCACCGGCGATATCAACTCTCTCTGGTGGTCAGAAGATTCTAAGTTGTTTATGTTTGCTGAAGGAATGAATATTCGAGTGTGTCCTATGTCGAAATTTAGCAATTTTACTTTGCCCCGAACACTCTCTGGTCACTCTGACTTACTCGTGGCCTGCTTTTTTGGAGACGCCAATTATCAAATTATTTCTATAAGCAGGTAATGACAACAAATTGAGTGTTACTATTGGCTTACGAGTACATGCAACAGCATCTTTCCTGATTATTGATTATTATTGGATCTGGTAATTAGTCTAACAATATAATTACGTTTCCATAATAGAAATGGACAAGTGATTGTCTGGTCTGCAGGTGATGAAGTTCAGCTCATTCTTCCTAGTGTTGATGTGAATGCATACAACGATGAAAGTAATAATAAAGACTGATCTTTCTATTCCCATAAAACTATTAATGGGATATGCTAACATATTTTCGTATATCAGGTATGGAGCCCCAGCCACAACCACGTGGGATTAAAAAGTCAAAAGCTCCTAAATCTAAAGACGAGGAGGTAAAAGAAGAATATCCAGTTAATTTCCGCAAGGAAAAAACTCACTATTATGCAGATGTTTTTAAAACGGGGGATAAACGACCTCAGCTAACCAGCTCTGTGTACAATACCAAAACGACCGTTTTGGTTTCCGGCTTTTCTGATGGATCTTTCTTCTTGCATGAAATGCCAGATTTTAATTTGATCCAATCAATAAAGTAATGACTTTTATAGCCAAAATTACCTTTGTTTTATTTTTTATTGGAATCTTAATTTTGATGGTAATTGTTAATTTGTGTTTAGTTTATCTAACTCTTCAATAGCAACAGTGGCTATTAACAACCGAGGAGATTGGCTCGCATTTGGTTGCCAGGAGCAAGGACAGCTGCTTGTATGGGACTGGCAGAGTGAATCTTACATAACCAAGCAGCAGGGTCATTTTAATAATATGACCGCCTTTGAGTACTCTCCAGACTCTCGTTTTATTGCGACAGGAGGTCAAGATGGAAAAGTACGATTGAAATAAATGCCTTGATATCAAATATTTGGTCAACAAAATCCTGACTTTCATTTTATTTTTCAAATTTAAAGCTCAAGTTATGGAAAACCTCTGATTCGTTCTGCTTTGCTACCTTCAGTGAACATACTTCTAGTATTACTGGAGTAGTTTTTATTCAAAGTGGAAGAGCCGTTGTTACCTGCTCTTTGGATGGAACTGTTAGAGCTTTTGATTTGACAAGGTATCATTATGTCTATTAATAGTGACTTCTGACTATGACGTGCTATAGCGTGAGTTACAGTCTGCCCATGTCTTATATATCTGTTAGATTCCGGAACTTTCGAACTATGACTGCGCCTAGGTTGGTTCAGTTTAGTAGTGTTAGCATCGATTCTAGCAAAGAGTTTGTAGCTGCTGGAGGTCAAGACGTATTCGACATTTACTTGTGGTCTATGAAAACGGGTCATTTACTGGATGTATGTCATGATACACTGCTAATTTTTTAGGTGATGACTTTTTTACCATTAGAGTCTTAATGTATTGGCTAATTTGGATTAGGTAATGGGTGGTCACGAAGGTCCTGTTACTAGCGTAGCTTTTTCTCCGGCAATGGGGTCCTGCGCTCTAGTCTCGTCTAGTTGGGATAAATCTTTTCGAATTTGGGATTCTGTTGATACTCATAGCAATAAGGAAAGTGTAAGCCTGCAGTTTGAAGGTATGAAACTACTATACATTGTCGTAAAAAAAGAGTTACCGTAGTTATTGGAGGATTTATATGGTAACATTTCCACAGCAACTGCTTTGACATTCCGACCCGACGGCAAGCAAGTAGCTGTCGCCACTCTTGATGGATCATTATCCTTTTTCACCGTCCCGATGTTGATTCAAACTGGAAGCATTGATGGTCGTATCCACTTGGGCTCTGGTCGGAGTGATACAGATGTGATTACAGCAAAGAAAAATTTGTCAGCAAAGTAGGTCTAACTAACGTACTTCTATCTCTTTCCTTATATTTTATAATTTTGAAGATGAATGTATTGGTGATGCTTTCCGCTATTTCATACAGGAGCTTCACCACCTTGTGCTATTCCCCCAATGGAGATTGGATTCTTGCTGGAGGCCAATCGAAAACCATAGTAATTTACGATGTTCACTACCATGCATTCCTCATGAAGTTTGATATCACCCGTAATCAGTCTTTAGATGCCATGAATGTACGAGCACATATATAATAAAGAGTAGTTTGTCATTCATCTTTGCAATATTGAAGAATATTTTTTTACTATCAATTTCTACAGGAATTTGTTCACCACCGAAACATGTCAGAGTTCGGGAATATGAAGTTATTAGAGGAACGAGGTGAAGACAAATTGGCTCTTCCTGGTGTCAAGACCGGAGACATGGCATCACGAACATATAAACCTGAAGTCCGTGTCACTTGTATTCGGTACTCTCCAACTGGAAGATCGTGGGGTGCCACTACAACGGAAGGGTTGTTGCTTTACTCACAAGACGAAAATAGTGGTTTCGATCCTATAGGTGACGTGGCAGGAGTAACTCCTGCAACCATTCGAACTGACGTGGCCAATCGGCATTACGATCACGCGTTGATGTGTGCTTTACGACTCAATACCGACGAAATGAAGCGTTTCGTGGTGGAGTCTACTCCAGTCGATATTGGTAAGTGCATATTTGCTCTCAAGTTGCTCTTACTGACAATGGACTGCTGAAATTCGTATTTGGCCAATTTAATCCTAATTTTATGGCAAAATTGCAGCATAAAATCTTCATTATGAATCCAAATTATTACTTTCCAAGGCTCCCAAATACCTTCATAGCATGAAAAATGAATAAATGAAAACATAGACAGAAAAAGACGGGAAGGGGGTGGTCCATAGAAATAGATATACTATATACAGGTATACTATATATTTAAATTTTCAAATTTTTGCGTATGTGAATTTCCATGAGGATTTTTCATAATCAATATTCGAGTTAGAACCGAAATTTCAGTTAGCGTAAAACGCTTTAACCCTAACACTAAGAAGGATCTAATATTTTGGATTCTTAATAAAGATTTTATGGCGAATTTTTTAGCTTTACTTATATTTCAAGGTAATTCGGCTAAAACAATGTTCATTGGTCCATTGTGAGACAAATATGAGCCACAGAAATGAACAGTAAGGGTTCTATCTAAAATCTGCTTTTCTTTCATATCTAGTTTCCGCAATATGCAAAGATCTTCCGTATACGTACGTGCCGCTATTACTCTCCTTTTTATCCCGCGAAATTGGGAATTCTCGTCACTTTGAGTACTATTTGGGCTGGCTGGAGGCCCTGACAAAATGGCATCTAATGAAACTAAAAGAGGACTGTAGTAGTGTCCTCACTGCATTGAACATGGTAGAAAGAAACTTAATGGACAAGAAAGAGCGCCTGACCGCAGCGTAAGTTGATGATTTCTTTTGTTTCCATTAAATTTTATCAACCACAGCTTATTTCTCCCGGTGGAATGCTTGGAAACCACGAGAGGACCGAATTTATGATTGTTTTTAGTCATAGTTTTTTTTACATGGAATGTTTTCAGAGGGGAAATGAATCGCTACTCTCTGCAGTACCTGATAGATGCAGGTAGACCAACCACCGAGGAGGAGAAAACTCCTGATGTAGAAATGAACTTTGATCAGGAAAATATCACTCCAGCAGAAGCTATGGATACATCTGATTCTGACGAAGAGTATTTGATTCCAATGTTTGTGACAAGCAGAAAGCGTGCACCTGAGCCTCCATTAATTTTCTCGAAGACTGAGCCAAAAAGGCAGCGGCCAGAATGAGGCCTCACTTTCATTCATCGATGTGTTTGAACTAATTTTCTTACTTTGCTGTTTAAAACTACCATTACAGTCTTCCGATATCGAATTCGATAACAAATTGATAAATAAATGCATCACAATCTCACATGCAGTTTGTTGACAGGCTCATTACATCATTGCAATTGTTTCGAGTGTTCTCCGCTCCGACTCCAACTAAAGCATATTTCACCTCTCATTTGCTCTGCTGGTACAATAAGCAGCTAGCGATTATTTCCACATGCTGCCAATTTCACACACTTTCTTTCTTACGGTGAAAGCAACAGTTTCGGCAGGGAAAAGTTTCGAGTGACTGTTGTATCCTAATGTGGCGTAGGCTTCAGTAGTTGTATTGGGGATCGATATCTTGCGGCTATGATGGCGTTTAGAGGGAACGAGTAGAAAGGGATTGGCTCTCATATGTATATCCTAGCACAGATGAGCAGGAGTCTCACCCACGCTATTCATGCAAGTAGTACTAACGTTGCGACTTGAGTCTTTGGTCTTATTCTCTTCACATATATGTACTCTATTTTTCTTGTTCCATCCATTCGGAAAAGAAAAGTGTTCCATATAAACTAGACTGACTAGGAGATGGATGCGAGGCGTACAAAAAGTTGGTAAAGTTGCCACCATCCCAGATATCCACAGAGCGTACCCTCCATTCAAAGTAGGATATAGAAGGAGAGAGTGGAAGAAAAGCACATTTCTAGTATAATGTTCGTTCATCATGAGAGAGGGCACAAGACCACCATTTTCTTGGTCCCAACATTTCCGTGCAGATTGCAGATCAAATGGAACATGCAGCTTTCCCTACCCATGCATTTCCCTTCCAAGTCAAACTCAGGACTCAGCAAAATATATAGAAAACTTATTTAAAGAGATAGTAGTAAATAAATATTGTAAGTAATGCATTGTCGTGTATTCACCGTTTTCTACGTGACTGTGACTACAAACACATGCATGGAGGAATCTAACTTAGATTACAAGCAAACAAAGAATTTAAAACAACTAACATACATTCCATAGTGCATGGTGCCAATAGTTTTCTTAGCAATTTCATGCAACCTTGTAGTATTTTTCAAGTAGAGGCATTACCGACCAATAGTACCTCGTTTCCCTATAAGAGTTACTTCATTTTCTCGCCCTCACTCAGTTTTCTCCGCGACTTTCTCTTTCCAGTTTCTTACTGCAGAACAGAATTTCATCCCGCACCGTTTTACCACAGCGGCTGCTTACTTTAACTATTACTACTATTATTGTTCCTGCTACTCATTCACTGACCCTGCTAGCCTAGTTCACTCACTCTCAGAGTCTCTCATTTCTTGTCCAATCCAACATTACTCAACTCGAGTTGATCCAAGAGTACAAGTACTATAGAGTCACTCGTATTTCTCTCAGTGTGCAAGCGAACGTGCAACATCCATTTCCTCCTTCACGATAACTGCCTCTCGTTCTGACTAACTTGAACCTCCAACATACTACATCCGCAACACAAACAAGGTAAAAGTCTAATATAGTTTTCCACCACATGGTATTGTTTTTTCTAAGGTTCTTGTCTGCAACTCATCGAATTCCTGTGATAACAAAATAAGTGGAGTAAATTAGTATTAACCGCACACCCATGTTTCAGTTTTCATAATAATATTAAAATAAAATTTGCATCCGTTTACAGAAACTTAGTACTGCAGAAGATGAAAGACCATGGATCCTATTAGTTTTAGTTTCGGAGTGGAAATTTAAAGTTGAGTTTTTGTTAAAAATTGAGCATGCATAGTGGTTCTCAAGGTTCGCATATGGTCGAAAGTAACTTGAGCAAGGGATGCATACAAAAATGCTAAGGTTCATAAAAAATTCCTTTCAGTTGCAAAACGTGTATATATAACGTGGAATAAGATTGGTTTGATAAAGACTGTTGAGCAAGCTCCACAATTTACACAAAGAAGCCACAAGTAGTGATCATAGATAGGAATATTCAACGTGAAAAAGAAAAAGAGCGAAAGGTGATTTATAGTCTTTGATTCATTGAACATGAGTGGGCTAGTGGCAGCCACGCAGCTATTCTACTCTTACAAAGCATTAGTCATGCAATAATCAGCTCTCAGCAGAGTACGAAAAGGTTCATTTCACAACAATTGGAATCTCATTCCTCTTTGATGTAATAGATAGGTGGCTATCTAAATAAAGATAAACTAATTATTTTTTCTTTGAAACAGTTTCTACGCAAAGCAGCACCAGCAACTTGGGTCAGTGCAATTTTAACTCCAAAGCTTCAACTTTTGAGCATCTTTTGGAACACGTTTTGAAACTAACTAAGCTAACTCAAAGAAATATCCGAATTACTACGTTGGCAGTACAAAACAAAAATATTTAAGCACAAGAAGCATCATCAAAACTTCCAATGGCACAAATGAACTTTCAAAACAAGATGACCGAAGCTCTGGCTTCAATGCTCATTTTGCTTATCGTCACACAAGTGGTCGTTGGCCTATCCCCATACTACTTTGATGGATATTCTTCTCAAGGTTAGCATTCTTGTGTATTTTGTGCAAAATTTGATCCTTTCTAAGCCGCAAAGCTTTATTTCGCCCCTTTGTAATGACGAGCGGCTGGTTTGGTCCTGGTGCTACAAGCCGCCATGTTTCTTTTACGACCTCTCCAAATTAAAATTGGAATTCACTATCCTCTGCCTCATCTAGTAAAATAATGATATCATCATATTGCGTGCTCTCTTTGGTACATCATGTCTTTGGGCTATACACAATACCTACCGGAGCAAATTCTAACAATAGCATGCTCCATGCTTTCTCCGCTCACAATACAGTTCTAATTTGTGACCAAAAAAGCCCACACATGTCTCCCTTATAAATTGCAATGAATGAATGACTACTTATATTCGTCGCTGGAATACGCACACAACTTTGTTCGATGAAAGAGATTGGGCTGAGTTTACAAGTTATTGTACTTGGTATGGTAGTAGATATTCGCTTTCAGTAACTCGTTTCATTAGCATTTATGTTGCCTACTTAATTTTGCTCGGTGAAAAGAGAATATAGGAAAACATAAATATCTCCATATCATTTGCGTAAGAATGACCTGTCAAACCTTTTGTGTTGAAAATCTCTGAAGACTATAAATACCGTATTTAGGATAGGTTGAAAACTGCGGGTTGAACTAACTCAAAGCCTGAAAAATGAATTAAAAAATACATTAAAAAATTTAATTAAAAATGCCTTCAACCCCTATTCCCCTACTTCATATGGAACACGTCAAATTATAAAACCTTGTTCCATAAAAGCACAAAGGATACGCTAACCAACCCAAAGTGTGGCCAAAACTCCATTTTTGGTGGGAAAAAAATCATTTCAAACTAGCAGTTTTGATAAACTTTTCGCATCTACAACGCTCAAATCCTCCATCAATCTTATTCTTCTCTTTTAACCCACTTATTCCTTAACTCAAGACTGGAGGCTATAAACACTTACAAATTCCTTCTACAAGATTAGTTTGATAGAAAGAAAAAGTTTGTGTTGACCCTTGCCATCTTTTCTGGAAAGAAGGAATGTCGTATCGTCATGCTCACATCCGTGAGCTGAATTTATAAACATGCAAGAGCTGTTCTGAAACCTAACAAAGTTATATAGTTACGCGCGGTACAGTTATTTGCCTTTATATACGGGTCTGCTATCTAAAGTCCTTGAGTCCAGCAGCTGCGTAAATAACATGAACGTTAGGTTCAGTTTCATTACACTACTTTTCTCTAAACAGAAGTACAGTCCAAAAGAGTTGACAAGACAGGGCCAAGAGTTAGCATTTCTGTATACAAAAGCATTTTGTGTCCGCCTGGTCATAAATTCCATAGGGATAAAAACCAGTAGAGCCAGTAACTACTCCTTTTATAAAAACTATCATTTACTCAATAAATCATAATAAATTGGACTCCTCATGTGGACTAAAATTGACTTGGCCCGTTTTTCGCACTCGCTCAGTGAAATCTAGAATCACCCCATTTCTGAGTGTGGGCGTCTATTTGCTCTAATGCACAGTATGTGAGTGTGCACTACAGCCAGGCAATTTGGTCTAACAAACTAGTTAGCTACTTTCACTCGGTTCACGTTTCGTGCCTGTCACTATTGATCATTGCTCTTTAGAGAGAACTAATCAACTGAAGAGTGTATAATTTGCGAGAATTATGATAAAAAGAGCAGCTTTCTGTTCCCAATTTAGAGATTTACACTACCGATGTGAAACAAAGTTTTCACTCCAATTAGCTAAATAGTTAGTTAGTCGGACAAGTGAAGTGGTGTCCACTAAATTCCCATGAAAGCTAGCTTTTACAAACTTTGAATTTGCACAACGAATTTCGCAAGTGTACAGTAGCAGTATAACGTTCTTATCTACCTTAGTATGTAACTTGAGTCGAGGAGACCGATTTAAATCCTCAATTAAGGGAGTTCAAATATTAACAAAAGGATGACCAAATAATGCGGAAAGACTATACTGGGAGTTGCGTTCCCAGTCAACAAAATTAGAATCAACAAATCATGAGATTTGTCACCCCCACAGTTTTCAGGACGCATAAATTTGAATCAAACAATATGTGCTGGTATGTAATACCCTTTGATTATAGCGTTTACATATAAATTCTAATTCGTTAGTAATCTACTTTAGTTCGTAAAGCTCCCTTATCAAAAACACAATGTGACGAGCACATCGCTAGTTTATAGTTATTACAGTTTGTTTGTGGTCTCTTTAAAATTACTGGCCAAGCTAGGAAACTAGGCGGTTTAACAACAATAAACTCGATCAAAGTTATAACATAACTAATGGTTATCCACATGTTAGGCTGGGACACTGCTTGAATGCGAATTATATTTCAATTCATGTCATCTACAAACTAACAACGCAATAATACACACGTCCATAGTCATCAAGTAACTAGGTAGTTAATAACTCTGATTTCCTTCTGCCATATCGCTCATTTTTTAGTAACCACAACCCGGTCAAGTTGCACCCACTCATTAGGTGATTATTGTGTTTGTCTAGAAACCCTAAACTCCTCACTTTCGCGTGGGATATGAGCATTATATACTACGACGGAGAAATTTTCGCAAACAGGGTTCGACGAAAAACCACAACGACACCATTCCTGGAAAACATGGATTTAATGATTTAGCCAGAACTTATCTCCATGTTAATTGTCTTTGACCTTTGCTTCTCATTATGCTCAAGTATTATACACATTATAAAACATTACAGTTATTAGTGGTCTTGACGAACAATCAAAATCCAGATATCGAGAAATCCTTATTATATTTGTTTACGAATTTCCAAGTTCTCATCCAACGGTGTAAAATTTCACGAATGTTTCCACCACTGTAGTCTGTTCGTTAGTGAATTATTCTTTATATTGTAGAGAAATTACATTTCCCTAATGATAATTAAAAGACATCACCTGTTGTTACGGCAAACATTGGAACTAAATTGTTCTACATAATTCAACCACTCTTCTGCTCATTAAAACTTGTACACTACTGTAAGTAAGAAACTAAGGTTTGGTAGTATCCACTATTTCCTGAAAACGGCCTCATTAATTCTCTAACTGTAACCGAAAATGGCTACAGCGAGTACAACTATTTACAAAGGAAGCCAACTCTGTATTGTATATATATATAGTTAGTTAACTAACTAACAAGTCTAGTCCACTTCCACTTGGCATTTCGAAATCACATTCTTTTTCACACTTTTATTAGCGCTGACAATGCCATTTGCGTCCTTTATTCGACAGTCACGTAATCACTTTTATTATTGCTGGCTTCACAGATGGTCCAAACGGCGTTATAAAGTAGGCAGGGGAATTGATTCACCATTTGGTATTTCACTACCGACGTTCAACTTGCACAAAAGGAAGAAGCATGCCAAATCTGTGCCATTTGGTTTAGGATTTCATTTGGATTCCAAATATTGCTTGAAGAATAAATTCATATACCAATTAGTCAGTTTCGCATCACAGTTCAATCAAAGCCGAGGGCCGATGCTAATAATACAGGAGCAATTACTCACTCAATTTGATTATTTGGTTGGAATTGAAAATGCGAATATTAGTTTTGATACGCAGAAACAGTGGGCTACTGCGGGTCTTTGACTAATGAATAGCAATTAAATCATATTACTACATGAGCTGGTACCCCTAATTGCATAGAAATTTTGTATTAGACAACATTTAATATTTTCTCATCATTAATGGTTAATTGGTTCGCTCAATCAGAAAATTATGAGTTTAAAAGCCAAGGCTACATTCTATATACAGTCAAGTTTCCCCGTCTTCAATCAGTTGTACGCTGCGTACTGCAACTTGTGAAAGTACATGCTAAAGCTATAAATTTTGCTTACCAACGGAGGCGTTTAATTCATATGTAAATTAACAGCGTCTTATCAAAAACATGCATGGTAATAGCAATCTATGCAATCCTTCATTATGTCTTTAGCAGAAGAAACATGTGTGAATTGTGCCGTGTGAAAACTAGGTTTATCAAGCTGATGTGAGAATGACGTACCCGTCTAAATATGCAATAATGATACCCGACAGTGCCACGATACGTTGTAACAGTTTTGGGTAAATTCCTAGGAACTGAACCGCTATCAAAATTTCCCATTCATTTTTCCTCAGGCCAATCCTTATTCTACCGTCACTGCCAATTGTATTCCCCGAGAAAGAAGAAGTTATTGTTCATTCTATGTTAGCCCTGATTCCAATGTCGATTGAGAGTGGTTTTCCGGTATTCATGAAACCCGACATTTGCAGAACAAAAATAGAAGAAAAAGGACAGAAATTGTTAACCCTTGGCTTTTATAACTAACGAGAAAACAGGTCATATGCCATCGTGCATCGGCATACTCAATCGGTTACAATGATTTTGAGATTTATTCAGGGTTCCTTTCACATTCCATATTATTTATATTACTTTCCGTGATAGTTGACAAAACCTTTTTATCATTCTACATTGGAATTCCTGTAGTCTCTCTCAGTCAGTCCCAATATATTTCAAAGTTTTCATGTCTTGCGTCGGCACAATTTCTTTTTCTGCCGATCCCAAGACATGATGATGCATACATTTTTTGCGCAGCCTTAATGAGTATGGATGCTGCACTATGTTGCTCCTTTTTTATAATGATTGAAAGCAGTTTGAGGAATATAGGAGAAAATGGGGTTTTATAATATTTATGTTACCAAAATGTAATGGGTGCGTTATTTTCCAGATTTTCCTGTCGAAGGGCCTTCTGAGGGAACAGAGCGTGGAGAGTACAATGTTGACAGGCTGCTGGAAGGTTTAAACAAGTAAGCAAAAGCTAGCTGCATAATAAGTTGGAATCATGCATGTGTCTTGCCTGTTGGAAAATACTGTGTCTCCTCATTCTATGTTGATAGGAAGCACAACATTGACATTTACTTCCCTTGTGTGTGTATATGTGTGTTTTTGTGGGTGTGTTTTGGTTACCTAAAACAAGGTGTTAAAGAAACTGGAAAATGTTCTTTCTATTTTGAGAGTCTAGACTTTAATTGGGGAGATGAAACGGTTGCGTGCCAGATGAATTTCCGTATGGAATGCAAACAATGCCCAAGTCAAAAGCTTTGAATAACCATGAAACATGTTGTTAGACCAAAGAACTGAGAAAAATTTAATGATCTTATCACTCACAATGTAATGCTAAGAACGAAAGGTTTTTTAAGGGGTTTAACGCTTGTATTATTATTATGAATGACTATAAAAGGGTTGAAGGCACTCTTGTGTAATGCAGGATCACAGAAAATCTTTGGTATATTTTTTAAGAGGATCATTCTACTCACGATTTTGTGCATTTTTATTCTGATTCTACAAGTCAAACAAATTACAAGTCATGGTTTCAATTGTGAAAACTTAGATTGGAGATGAAAGCAACTCAAATAAATGAAATCAAGGGCTTGGGCAGCTTTTTCACTTCAAGTGAAAGTAAAGGATAAAAACCACTCGTAACGCTATTTATAAATATTTCATTCACTGTGCACGTCAGGAATTATTATATTCACCATCCTGAACCTACGCTTAAAAGTGATTGCCTGTATGGTGAACAGAAAGTAAAAGATATCGTCCAGTATTAAACCAATTCAAGCGAAAATTCGTAAATTCTACATCTTATACTAGAAATGTCACAAAGTTTTAGTGCTCCAACAACAAAGAACCAGATGATCATAAATGATTTTATTGACAATAAAGAATATAGTGATATTATCTGCGCCCGTAAGTGTGCAGGATGGTACCGTAAATTGATAATTTGGGGTGGTGCTTTCAGTTTTATGCATAAAAAATGTTTTGATCCATTTTTATTATCCAATCGTCAAAATTTACGAAACTTAAGATGAACAATTGCATGAGAAAGCACGGAAATTGGCCTAATTTATATGATAGACGATGGTAGCATGAAATTAGGCTAGCTTGCTTATGTTATTTATATGTATATTGGATTCATGCATTGTTGACTGTCTTGAAAATTGCATTTTGATTTTCGAAGTTGACTATTTTTATCGACACTTGATAAAAATGGAAACTTCACACTAATTTCAGACTCTTTATCAAGTAGTGGTATAGTATAGCATGACGTTAATAATTTAAATGGCGCTTTTAAGCAAGATTTCACGGTTTTTACTACTTGATGATATCAATTCACAAAATTTCACCTCCTCATAAAACTGTGCAGAAATAAGGCACTCAATTTTCTCGTGAAACAAACCTGCCATGGTAAATTATCTTCTACTTGCTCATTTCAATCACCATGTCTGACTAACAAGGCACTCAAAGTTTGCAGGCTGCTACACATTGCTAGTATAAAAGCCTGATGTTCAATTCCAATGCATGATTCATTTCTGTTTGTTATTCCCTAGCCTGCTAAACAGAAAACTTTGCATGAAAATCAAAATTTGCAACACTCTCGCATGAAAAGTTAACACAAACTCTAGTTATAATGTCTCGCAAAGTTGCCAATGTCTACCTCAAATAACTTAACCTTCGTAACGCTCATACTAATTCGATTTCCTTCATCATTTTAAGATACCTCTCAGGTTATTGAGTTTGTTCTTGTCAACATTGTTTCGATTCTTAAATTGTCTTAACCACCAGTATTCTGGACCCATATTTATATTTCTCAAGTCCGTTATCGCAGTCATTAAGAAATTTACAGTCGTAAATGACTCCAAGCACTTACTAGGTCTGCCATATGCTACTCCTACTAAACAACACACGTAAACACACACACTACCAAAGAGTCGTTAGCTTTAAACCTCCACTTCTAATTTTCTGTTCAGACGTTCTTCTCTGATATATCTTTATAGGCGCTCATGTATTCGACGCGGGGGACGATGTGACCATCGACCCGACGACTGCTGCAGTGGAGGCGCTTGTCGATGCAATCTTTGGGGAAATAATTGCCAATGCCAACGAATGGGCATTTTCCAGAGATGGGGCTAAAGCCTTTTTTTGGTTCAAAGAAGGCACCATCATCTTCACCTCGATTGAGTTTCCTCATCTTCTTTTTCCTCCGCTTGACTCCTAGTTAACCTCTTCTTTCGCCCTTAGTCTCCTCTTCGTTTCTGGTTATTCACTCATCATCTCAAGAGCTGGCTCCTACAATTCACTTATTTTGCGCCACGGACTTATCATCATTATCTTATTAGTTACAGGCAAGCAAGCCACTTACTCAAGTAAAATCATCTGCATCTTGTTAACTAACTAACTAATCAGCCAATGTTAGCTAAATATTATTGTTCATCAGTTTTAGTCAGTTCCCTAGTATGTTTACGCACTAACTAATAGTATTGTCATAGGATACTGCTTGCTTAAAAAATACTGTCATTTGGTTCTTGCGTCGTAATAGCTGCAGTGTTTGAAAAACAAGGCCAGTCAGTCTGTGTTTGTTGTACTATAACTACAGATTTGGAGCATTAAATTATCAAGGCCATCTGAATGAATACATTCTATGAGCATTTCTTATCGCCCCATGTACCCAACTTTCACTTCACTTTCTTGCCAGGTTTGCACTATCAAGGTTACGCTGTGCAGTAAAGTACTAAAAGGATTTTATAGTTCTCATTCTCTGCTTGCCCCAATCAGTACATTTTATAATGCATGTCAATTTTCTTCCCACTCACTTGTGTACAAGTAAAGGTTTAGAATGTTGGAAATGGTCAGATTTGTTTTGGGTGATAACTTATCCATTCAAAAATCACCATGCTATTAAACGATAAATCAACAGTGGATACTAACTAACTATTGATTATGATTTAAATCATTAAAACCTCTTAAGGACTTGCATAAATAACACCAAAAATTTTCTCGTGTATTTACTTCAATTAATAACTTGATTCGTACAGCTGGAACACTATTGTAATGATACGTGGATTCAGAGCATTATGTTTTCACTAGAGCAATGTTATATGAAGCATGAGATAGAGTGCTTTTCTGCGGTCGGGGTGATAATGACTGCTGCAAGAGTATGTTGGCATGGCACATCCCATTACAAAGGATTGAACTCGCCCTTTTAAATCCTGTGCTGACAAGGACTGTTATATTCTCTTCAAATTAGCATGATGAGTTATGCAGATTATTTTGTGCTAGGCTTGACTTAACTTTTGTGAGCCTGTATTTATTTATTACCCTACGGAGCAGACAGGCCGACATTTTACTCCTTTTTTGTAATCAACATGCAGCCCAGCCATGTTATAATTATCATAGCTATGAAACTAAGTTGCCAAATCTTGTACATGATTGTATTACATCGGTGACAACCCATGTTGTAGCAGTATCCTGGTTTCCACAAAGCTTGGCAACTGTAATGATAATTGACAGTTTAACCTATCAAAGTTACTACCAGCCATGACAAGATAAAATATTCTCATCAATAGTTCACTCCAATTTTGACTCTGACAAGTGAAATGAACCGTTGTAAAAAATGATTTCACTATACATCCTCCATGTAGAGAGTAGGAATGTAGAAAGTTTGCTAATACTGTAGTTGCTAACTTAAGCTTTAACTTAATCAAGTGTTTGCATAGCACATTAGTTCCAGTATTGGGACCCACAAACATCTTTTTCTATAGTGTACACTCTATAGTTTGCTCTGATTTCAGCATTCCTTTGTAACCAACCCCTAGAGAGCAAGTTATTGTTGCCATAAATGTTTGCATATTGCTTATTTCATATCCAGCATTACATTATTTAGTTAGTTAGTAAGTTTACCAGAGTGACTGTGTTACTATAGGACTGTGCGTATATGATTCCAAATTAGTTTGTTAGTTAGTATGAACCTAAAAACTTACTTTTCCTTCTCTTTGTATGTGTGCGGATGAATAGTCAAATAGAATCTTGTGTGTCCATTTAATCTGGAGTAGAACGTTTGCGCTGTGAATGTAATGTGGTATTAGACTTTAGTTTGGGAATACTATAGTGTAGTGCACTGTTTGGGAACGGCAGTTGAACGAGAAAGAAGAATTCTACTTATTCCTTCAGGGGTTGCGTAGGTTGTGTGCTCTGTGCACAGTTAGTTAGTTAGTTAGTTAGTCAGTAGCATGTTGTATTCATTTGATGTGCTGTTCAAGTCAGACTGGTGTTCAGCAGCTGTGCAATTGTAAAAAGCAAAGTGAGCGTCGGCTGTTGAAAAAGAAAACTGGGAGCTGGCAAACGAGTTCATGTTTTTTCTAATGTGTTTTTGCATGCAGGACTTAGAGCGTATAGCAGATGTAGTTAGGTAGTCAGCAGCACAAGCTTGTTTTTTCACTCTCTCAGTGAAAGCAACACACAGTTATAGTTTCCCCGTAATTCTAACAGTGCCATTTTCTCCATGGCCCCTGTGTATGTAGAATGCACTTGACTTAATGGAAATAAACTTACGTGATTATAGTTTGACAAATAGTGTTCATTACACTAAATGGAGACAAACTGGGTGCACTTTCCAGAGTTTTTCAAAACCGTTTAGTTTTCATCCCAAACTCGTATATTTACAGATTAACTCAATAGATAGTTTGTAACTCACAAGTGTTGGCTCTGCTTTGTTTAGTTTTCACAGCCACTCATATTATAGCTCAATCACTTTATATATATGAAATGTATATACAAAGTAGGGGAGCACGCTACTTGTAAATCGCACTTTGTATTTTGCATGGCAAGGAAGAAATTATTCAAAGAAAGCTACTTTTTATCTAACTCTAGCAACTGGTGCATATGATTTCAGTGCATTTTTTATGGGATTGTGAGACTAACTGAATTTGTTAATATTTACATACCATGTGTGATGAAGACCCGTGATTTTGAAAACTTAGTGTGTATTATTACTAACTACTAACATGAGATAATGAGAGCCAGTGTGTTTGGCCATGATGATTTAACTAGTAGTTGCTATACAGAATGGTGCTGGTAAAAGGTTCCCAATGGCCACTAACTGTGTACTAACTCCCAAAAAAAAATCTGGATATTTATTTGGACAGTTTTTTTTTGCGTGGGCACTGTGCCACTCTGTATGTGTGTACATGAGGGGACAGCCATATATTATATATTGTAGTGAAATATCATATTATTATGTAGGATCATTTCAACCTCCTAAAATCTGACAATATGAAAGTTGCTGTGAAGAAAACTTTTACGGATTGATTACATTGATTACTGATGCATGTTCGTATAAAATAGTAATTGGGTATCACTGTGTGTGGACTCTGGTATAAATTACATTGAACTACATTGGCTCGTGCTGAACGCTTCTCCTAGGCCAACTAATACTGGTATTGGTATACACGGACTGCAACTTGTTTTGCATGTTATGGGAACTTTGGTTTATTGAGCAATTCATAAGTACGTGCATTTTTTTTATTCGGATATTTTGAGCCTTTAGTTGTAGGACGTTCTTCACAAACAACATGCATACATCATGTGTACTAATTATATTATTTATGGTCATGTACTGTGTACAAAGAAAAGTGTTTTGTAGGCCGTTTTTTTAGTAGTTTGCAAGAGCCGAATGTACTTTTTTGTGTGACAATCTAGGGATATGTTAAGTGTAAGGGATTTGGTTTCTTTTTAAAAAGAATCTTGTCACGTTTGTTCGTGCTGAGCAAATAAAAGAATCAAAGTCTAGACAAGTATTTATATTTTTGTCATTATGATCTGTATTGAACGTCAGAGAGATGAGTGCAATTTTTGTGACAAGCCGAGTGGCATAAAATCCAGTGGAATTTATTTGAACTTTTTTTGTTAGTTGAAAGTATTACAAAAATATTTGTGATCTCAAAAACTTTATTCTGTCAGATTAGCGTCATATTTTGACGATTCTGCCGTATTAGAAGAAACTAAAGTATTCAAATAAAATCTTATTTTTGAAATGCGTGTATTATTCCCACGGGTGGTAAGACAGTATTCGTATGCTACTGAAAATTTTAGAAACTGAGAATTAGTTGTAAGTATTTATTAGTTGGGCAAAATATTCCATTTTAAGCCATTGAGGACAATGTGTTGCATGATTTCTTAAACTGTAAGTTGTGAGAATAAAATTATGTACTGAATGTTAGTCTCTGTACTGCAAAAGATTCTTTAATTTCATTTTTCATTATGATTTCATACATATGATCTGCTGGATTTCGGCCATGCAAACTGTGATGTGCTAAACATTTATTGCACATTTCATTTCATAAATACAAGCACTTTTTTCTCCAGCAATCTCCGGGGCGCAATCCTGAAACATTTAGGCAATTATGCATGAACAGCTACTATAGTTCCATATGTTTCCCTATTTCAAGTCATTACTGCCAAAATTATGAATCTTTTCCGGCTCTTCTCATTACTTCAATGGAACTGAATTCATATTATTACAAAACAGTTGAGACGCAATTATTCCTCTAATTATGTTTTCCATGAAGCTAACTGCTAATAAGCTAGAGCTGACTCGCAGTTTTGCAAATTAAATTAGTCTTTGCTGTCGTAGGAAATGGAATATTAACTTCATTTACATGCCCACTTTTTCAAAGTCATAAGTACACTTGGAGTAAACGACTTCTCACAACTGCAAACTAAAGACTTTGTTTTCCAAAGTTAGCTCTATTACAACAGTTTTAAAACACTAGCTTCAAAACTACACTCACTTACTTACATATAAAAGTGCAAAAACACAAGCTATAGATTCAATTTATATTTGGATTCATTAAAAGTGCACAAAAGACTTGAGAATATTATAACCTCCTGTGCTAGAGTTACGGGCAATTTTCCTTGACGTAATGTTTTCTAACACTATATTTCATCTCATCATTAGAGAACCTGTTGAATTCATGATGTACATTAAAGAGACAGATGATCTGGCTTCGAAAATCCATTGAATCACAATGAGGCTTTCATTGGACACAGAAAAAACTGGAAACAAGTGCTCAATTTGGAATGAAAATAGATGGAAAAAAATTGTGGCAAACACCAACACATAAAGCATTAAATTCAAGTAGTTACGAGACTAACCTTGTCTGTCTTGCAGAATGAAATTGCAGATTAAATTGTCTATGGACAGCATGATTACAAGTTCTGTACTTTGGTTGTCAGCTATACCGTCACAAAAAGGAAATGACTTCACCTTATGAATGATGAAAAAGCTTAGCACATTGGTAAGCCTTTCGGACGAATATTATCGATTTGAAGAATTCCAGTGTACTACTAAATTTTTCACAAAAATAAAATCTCTATCTCTCCGTGAATTAGGAACATAATGATGCAATCTGGAATTCATTTTCCCTGTAATTTTTGTTAAAAGGAAATAAAACATATTGACAAACAAAAAACCTCATTAGAAGTAATATGGATTGCGGGTATTGTGCAACTGGAGCGACATTTTAGTATCTTTCATTTCCATTCTGATGAAAATGTACTAAACCTCATTTCTTTCGTAATGTTGCTTTCCAACAAATGTGCACAAGTTTGCAATTTGAGCGAAATCTTGTCTTTCATCTCATAACAAAAAGTCGACAATCTTCCTTCCGAAGGCCTTCTTTATTGGAATTAAAAAATGTTTCCGTTTCAGTGCTCCAATCAGCCAACTGTTTATAATTTTTTTCTGAGTATATTGCCAACCTATTGAAAAAGAGCACTTAATTATTATGAGTTATGAATATGAAAGACAGCTTTCGCTCACAAAATTACATCATTTGAACACAAACAAGCCCACCAAATGTACACAAGCTCTGCCGCAAAAGACGAAACAAAGCAAAGTCCCGCCCATATTGTTTTCTTAGAAAGGGAGACAACAAGAACGATGTGAAAAAACTTGGGGAATTTTTCTGACACACTCAATGCTTCAACAGAAATCATAATGGGCTTATATACAAAGGCTTCCTATCCCGTGAATCCGGAGAATCAATATTTTACTCTTTGTTCATGCACTAAATGTGGAAAACAAACTGTCGTTCTACACTCTTCTAATGTGTACTAAAAAATTGTGACAGGTGTTTTATCTACCAATTTTCCCTAACTCTGGTTTAGTCAGTCAGACTTGTGTGGTCAAAAAGTTAATCGTGAAAGGATGAAGAAATAATGTTTTGTTTTGCTCCTGAATAACTCAAATCTTAGAAAACAACAAAGATAGTTCATCTGTGAAATTAATGCTTTGTAAGATAAACATATCGCTTCATACAAACATCAAGTCTTCGTAAAATTACAGAGGCAAGATAGTAACTATACGTTGTAGACAGCAACAGCAACCTTATGTCTAAATGTGTATTATTTAAAAAAAAAATTTCAAACAGCAAAAAATACACACACAACTAAAAATATTGCAATTAAAATAGAATAATTAATACGGGAAAATGACCTATGTTCTCCCAAGAAGTCGTTTTTTCAGCCTCACCATAAGAAACGATAACAGCAGGAAATGGAAATGTTCTGCCTACTGACTACACTTGGTCAGACTGACTGAGAATACCAGGAACCTTGTGGGAACACTAACCATTTTACTATTGTTGCACTATATGTACATTAAGGAGCGCAAGAATCCGGACTATGTGCATTATATACACTCCCTGTGTGGATTTGTCAGTCAGCTGAGTCAGCTCATAACAATCATCACACATTGAGCATTCAAAATGTTTTCTCTTTGTGTCCTGTTCATTTCCTGAAATCGATTGCATAGCTGTTGAGAAATGCAAATTGTAAATTGTTTTCAGTTGCGTCTATGCATACATACTCGTATATACTTTCCAAGGGAAGTAATTTTGCCTGTGTGAATGGGGCCAACCCACATACAGGAAAGAGATTGAATGGAGAAGAACAGATTTGAAAGAGAATAAGATTGATGGAAGTTCCAGATGGAAATAAAGGAATGGCATTTAGCAAAAGCTCATTTATTTGCAAGGGTTTCCTTGAAAAGCGTGTTTTTTATTCCACAAAAGTGGATTGTTTTTATAGAAAGTTTCTTTTATTTCTTTCACGAGAGTCGCCACTTAAGCTCTTTGAAGGTGCACTTGAGCACGGACAAATAACTGGGCGTGCGTCAATAAATAAATAAATAAAAGACAATTGTGTTTGGGATTCAAAACTGTAATGTCTGTTTCCACCTGTAATGTGATTTTTGGGTTTTGTAAATGGATTATTAGCTTTGCACCCATTACATGTAAGTATACAGGAAGGATACATAGGCTACACGTTAGAATGTTTACAATTGTGTTCCAAAGTTTCTTTTTTTCCTTTGTCACTATTAAGAGAACTTGAGTTCATCCTCCAAATCCAGTTGATTCCCTTTTCCGTCAAATTGAATTAATCTTTTCTTCAGGTGAACTTTGTTTGCCATGAGGAGAAAGCCTGTTGCTATCGGTACTTTTTTTTGTGATTGAATTGTTCATGTGTGCTATGCTACTTTTGGCTGTTGGTGTGCAGCAACTTCTTATAGCTCATTTCCCATGTGACCTAAGGTCGCCATTTTTTCAGATTGAACATTGACTTTTGAAGCACAATTCAATTCAACTTTCAAGATTAAATGAATAGTAGGGAAGAGAGGGCTAATTCGTCACTTATATATTGTACACTGAAATTTTTATGAGGTGCAAGAAAGGTCAAAAGTTATACATTTTAAGGTACAGACAGACTATACACTTTTAGATTGGTTTGCATGTCAGTCCAATTCAAATGGGGACTAGGAGCATGTTTATTCAGACTGTGTAGGTTTGCGGATCCGTTTTCCAGAAAAAAAATTTCGTTAAAAATATACTTTATGACTGCTTAGTTTGCTGACGGTGAGACAAAAATAAAAATTTTATTTTTCAACTTTACTCCTTTGACAACCATACAGTAGTTGTTATTGTTGTTTATCGTAGTTAATGATAGTTTATATAAAGAATTGCATGCATAAAAGGAATATAAAGAAACTCGAGGAGTGTGTGTAAGGAAATAACTACCTGTTTGTGAACTAATGTATTGCTTGATATAACCAAACCAATGGGCTCGTGAAATAAGAGACAGTTATAAATAATATATATGAAGGATACAAAAGCTCATCAGGAAATTAATAAATTCACCTCAGTTGGAATCAATTTCGCCCTTTCGTTGGTATTTAATGAAAACATTTTAACCTTTATGTAAGATCGATTTCTATGAATATTACATTATAGTGTAGTGACCACACAAACCTGCAATCCTATGGACTCATCTTACGTTTCCCATTATGTTTTCATTAAAACTGGGAATCCTAACTAACTGCTCGCTATTGGCATCTAGTATTTCCAACTAAAGATTTACTGCAAATGAATGTACAATTAGCTCCTAACTAATTCATTAACTATAACATTCACCAACTCATTTAGAACAGATGATGCAAAAGTTTTTAGCATTAGGTTACTTACTGTAATTTTCCATATCAATTATGAAACAAAAGACAGAAGCAAACAAGTTACAGGAATATAATATTATATTCCTATACTGTACCCTGAAAGCAAAAATGAGAGCAACCGTATTGTTAACGTCATAATACGCAAAAGATCCCAAAGTGCGTATCAATATTTTGTGCTAATTTAGGAATTGAATATTTGTTAAGCATTTCTTAGTATTTTGAATTTGTTTTGTTCATCAATAGTTCGGCGTGCCTTGCGTTTTGTACGAAGCGAGCGACAAAATTTGTGAATGTGGATTCTTTGTATCATGTTTTGAGTGTGGGGAATTTCTTGTCGGTGCCATATTGAGCGGCCATTTTAAAAGTAATAATTCAAAGTAATATCCCTTCAATACCACAATATTCATATTATGCATTTAAAAGTGTGACATCAGTTTCTGTAGTTATGGTCAAATACAACTGGGCAATATATGTGGGTAGGGGTAGGGGTAGACTATTAATGACTGACTAGAGAACTATAGTTTAATTCCAAAAAGTTGTACGAAAATTTGTGATGGCATGTTGATCTGGAAACCGGTAGACTGCTGATGTACATGCTTAGTATTGTCAGAGACCAGTCTCTGCATTCAGCCTATGTTACTGTCGGGCGGTTCGGTCGATAGGGATAGAGAGAATCTTAAGATAGGGATAGTGAGAATCTTAAGATAGGGATAGTGAGAATCCTGTTAATCCATTCATGCGCGTCAATAATTTATTCCCGCCGTTTACATGTACTAGTATGAATGATTTTCATGTAATATCATATTATTATTTTGGTCATTGTTTCTGTGTGTATCCCAATGGATTATGTATGTTAATGCTAATACATTGTTTAGCTTTGTCCTCATTGTTGTATGTTTAAAAATAGTTCTGTAGTACCCAAATCAATGTGTTACGTATGTGTACTAAACTAACGTATAAACTAGCGTATCCTATTGCTATTGTGTATGTGTATTTTGCTTGTATTTAATATTCTTGTTTATGATTAATTATTGTATGTGTAACAATAAGTTATTTGTGTTTATGTTGTGTGTGGACCTAGATTTGTTTCCTAAAAGGGCCACAACTAATTTAGTTTTCTTTCGAGTCTAGTTATTTTGTAAACATTACTCCTAGACGGGACTTTGTTGAGTAAGCTTGGTTTTTCTAGCTCGTCGAACCAATTTGTCGATTTACTCAGTTAAACTCATCTTGTCAATTTTCTTACTATAGTTTTGTTAAGATTATTATTATTCCTTAGTATAATCATTTATTGATTTCTCGTATAACGTTTAACATGAATGGGGAAGGTTTAGAATAAACCCAAGAGTTTTATTTGTTATTAATCGAAGATTCCACTCATCCAGTTTATTTCTATCCTTCACCGCACTCCTCTGTAAAAAAGGGGCAAGTTGCTACACTCCCATATATTTCACATTAAGCGAGTATTCATTTACTCATCCAGAGTTTGCTCCCTTCTTTTACAGTATGCAAGAATATGATTTGGAAAAGCTTCCCAAAATTTTTAAAAGTACAGAACTTAGTTTTTCCAACTTCAGTACGACTTTAGTATTACTGTTTATAGATATGATGCTTTAGTTTTCGATATAGTAATTGCAGAGAAAAATGGGCAAAATCATTTTTCTACACCAATTGCGTTTATGTGCCAATGTTTCTAATGGAATTATACAATTACAAGCCCCATACTTTTGCGTCCCTTGCAAAGACAATTTAAAGACAATTTCCTGCTTGAAATTTAAAAAATTGCAAACGGATGTTACGAAGGCTTTTCCTTACAAATTCCCAATTTCTCTGACTCTCTGTTGCAGAAATTTAATGTGTACTCTCCACTGCCATTTTTACAAGAGGTGTATAGATTCTGGAACTAAGAGAGCGGAAACAATTTGTCTCAGGTTCGCCGTTGACATACATTTTCCATAGACTAAATGAAATAGGAAGAAAAAGAAAGTCTCCAGATCATAATTCTTTTTCTCTGGTGGTAATCCCATTACTACACTTCTTTTGCTAACTTTCTTTGTTTTCTACACGCTCAAATCACTCAGATAAAAAAATTTACAGTGTTCAGTGTGCACCAACTGACTTGTTCAATATACAGTCATACCAAGTCAGTCAGAGGCCAAACAATTCTCTTGCAGAAAAGATACTTGAAAATTGAGATTGCAGGATTAGCCATGTAAGTTTTATACACGTCAGTCAGTTTAAATTCAGTTCATTCATTCAGTCAGTTGGATTCCGAGCAGGCACTCAATTTACTTTCACCGTAGTGAGCCAACAAGGAAATGATGTGAAAGTCTTACTCATACTCTAACTGAAGCCTTCTATATTGTCATTCCCATTTTGCTATTCATCTATTCCCACAATATGATTAGACCAGCTAAAAAGCCCGTTCTACGCCCGGGCGGACTAAAACATGACCTTGCCGACAGATTAAATGAATAATGAGAATAAATAAATGTTAAATTAGGTTATTATAGTGTGGAGTATAGTTATGTAAAATCGGAATGAGGCCTAAATAACATGGACGCGATTGTTACTGGAATGATATGTACATCGCGAATGTACATGCGATGACATTGCATACTCAATATCCACCAAACTTGCGATAAATCCATAAATCGATTCAAAACAAAAGTTCAAATATAAATGCTTTATGAGGTGCAATGCCCCATAACATAGACTATTTATGGCATTTTCCTTGATAAATTAAAGTTAAAATTACGTAATCTGGTTTTGCCATATTTCACTGTTGTGTGCGGCACGCGGTATTTTCCTATTTTTAACGGCACGCCGTGTTTTACTCTTTTTTGCAGCACAACGAGTTTTTCCCACAAAATTGGCGTATAGAGATTCGCAAGTAATAGAATTAATTACATAGCTGCAAGTTTTCATGAACTGCTAGTCCTGTCCTGGCTTTCAATCGTAGTTTACTTTTATTGTCTTTAATAAAGTAGCATATTATATTGTATGGTCAACGAAGTGATGGTCATATTTTTTACAGCTTTTTTGCATAGAATGCCATAAGATTTTTTTCTTTGCTTGCCTGCAAAATGAAACTAGGTTTATATAGTATCTACTGCACATGTTAAAACTCATGTGTATTTTATGAATTTAGCTAGCTCATTTTGATTTGTATTTTGCATTTCTATCTTTGGTGTCCTTTAACCCCCATACGTATTTTGGATTTTTGAGAATTGTTTTCAAGCTATCTAGTGGCAGAATTTATATTTAAAATGAGTGGAAGCCTTGTCCTGATCCTGTTTCATATTGTTTTGCAACTTTTTTTAAGGAGTCAGAAAAGAAAGAATTGATTTATTACTATCAGAAATAATCGTATACTAAATAAATGCTTCAGTGTAAGAGCTATAAAATTGCCTTCAAAAGAGTTAATTTAAGTAAAATAATTGTCAATTGTGAATATTAAATTGATTGTTATCAAAATCAATCAAGTGAAATCAGAGAGATTCTCTTTTTGCTAGTAATTGAGCCGTGGCCTGAAATTGCACGTGACGGCGTATTTGAAAAGGGAAAGTGTGTAATTTGTGGAGAAAGTAAAAGATGCGTTGCACATGCTCGACATATAGAGCGATTTTGAGTCCTGTGCAAACGGGAGAACGCTAAACGCAAAAAACCAGCAAAAAATTTAAATTCGTTTAGCAAAATGTGGTCCAAAATTTGGTCCGATAAGCATGAAAAAACCATTATAACCTTTCGTCCTCGATTGTATCAAATTGATAAACATAAGGTATATGGACCTATGAGTATGTCAAAATAAAGATAAAATTGTTCTATAATTGAGCTATCTTATCGCTTCTTTTGAGCTTTTCATTCTTGAATAACATGGCACTACAGGTATGACTATTACTTCGGTGACCATGCAATGTTTATCACTTTTTAATCGCGCTGTTCTTCGGGTTTATTTCCGTGGGAGGGAGGGTGCAAAAATATCAAATGAGGGGGCAGGGGACAAAAATGTTAATTTAATGATCCTAGTGATGAAAAGTTACCGAAGAACTTTCCTATGATAAAATTGGTAAAGACTGTGTTTTAAAAGATCTGCTGTCCAAAAAATGGTAAAAATTGCAAACAACTGAAACAGTGACGAACGTTCCGAGGGCATGTCGGCCTTGCCTAATCTCACCCCGGTTGAAACGTGCTCTGTTTCGAAATGTACTTAAGGATAAGAAGGTTTCTGCACCCGAATATGCTAGAGAATTGAAAGCACACCAGCACCATAATATCACTGTTTCGGCTAAAACCATAAGCCGCACTTTGAAACCAAAAAAACCACTCAACCAGGTCGTCAAAAAAAACCATTTGACTCCAAAGCCAATCAAAGAAAAGAGTACCGGTGGGCCAAAGATTCGGATGGGAAGAATATAATTTGAACAGATGAGAGCAAATTAAACATTTTTGGCTCGAACCGATTAATACTAGTATGGCGGAGGTAAAATTTTAAACCCTCAATGTCTTTATCGTACCGTCAAGCATGGGGATGGTTACGTGTTGGTGTGGGGGACAATGAGCCACAATAGGGTCGGATATTTGCAAGTTGTCGAAGGTAAAATGTGCAAGTAGGACTACATCAAAA
>Ga0210040_10001769_pt1 | contig 31886 bp, 29 predicted proteins | sample CryGeyCG12114_NA_FD_185462 | JGI IMG/M metagenome (GOLD analysis project Ga0210040, IMG submission 185462) | Groundwater microbial communities from aquifer - Crystal Geyser CG19_WC_8/21/14_NA (SPAdes) (version 2) | ecosystem: Environmental > Aquatic > Deep subsurface > Groundwater | place: USA...
ACCAGCGAGTCAGCCCGCCGCAGAGCCCTGCCGGCATGGCTCCACGAGTACAACCATCACCGGCTCCACACCGCGATCGGCAAGGCCACACCCATCAGCAGGTTGACCAACCTGCCTGGGCAGTACAGCTAGTGCGGTAGCTGCCACAGATGTGACGTCCTGGACGGTCCGTGCTGCGCCTAGCCAGTACGGCGCGCAACGGCCATCGTTCGGCTACACCGTCAACGCCGGTGACGAGATCACGGACGGCATCGAGATCCTTAACCAGGGAACGGAGCCCGTCAAGGTGAAGATCTACCCTGCCGACGGCTTCACCACCGCCGCCGGAAGCTTCGACCTTCTTCCGGAGGAGCAGCACTCTCAGGACGTAGGTACGTGGGTCAAGCCTGCTGTTTCGAGCGTCATGCTTGCCGTCGGTCAGATCAAGCGGGTGCCGTTCTCCCTCGCAGTTCCCGCGAACGCCACGCCCGGTGATCACGTGGGCGGCATCGCCACGGTGCTCGACCACAAGTCCGACGGCGCGAGCGCAGGCACGGCCGCGCACGACGGCGCGTCGTTGCCCATCAAGGTGCGCGTCAGCGGCGCCGTCTCTCCGCAGCTCAAGATCGAGAGCGCCAAGCTCGACGTCGCTGGCGCCACCAACCCTTTCGGCACCGGCGCAACCACCATCAGCTACACGGTGGACAACACCGGCAACACCGTCCTGAGCGGACTGCAAAAGGTCACGGTCACCGGAGCCCTCGGCCTCTCCACCAGGACGTTCGACGGCAATCGCCTGCCGGACCTCCTTCCCGGAGAGCGCTGGCAGGTGCGTATGCGGGTGAACAAGGTCCACGGGCTGTTCTGGGGCTCCGCCAAGGTGACCGTCACCCCCGTCTCCACGGACGCCGCCAGTTCAACCTCCACGCTCGCACCGATCACGGTCTCCGACCGCTCGGTCCTCTCGATGGGGTCGTTCGTCCTTCTGGCCGTCGCGCCGCTCATGGTCGTCGCGTTCGCCTGGCTGCTCAACCGCCTTGTCTACCGCCGCCGCAGTGCATCCAAGGCCGGCCCTGACGCGAGCATCCCGGCAGCTGTGGAGGAAGGCTAAGCTAAGTGAGCGGCCGCCGCTCTGTGCCATAGTCAGCTCGTCTGGTGCCAGCCGGTGCGCTCGTGTCATGTTCTATGGGCGCGCTGCCTGGCGGGACTCCCACAGCTGGTAGGCACGTGAGGGGCGCGAACTTGTTGTTCTGCACGTGAAGGGGCTTGTCCCCTTGCGTCAGGCTGACATGAGACACCTCGGGTAGCGAGTCGTGCCTGCGGCGGTGGATGGCGGTCGACGACGTCGACGCGGGCCGTCGGGAGGGCCTGATCAGTAGTGAGCGCAAGGAGCTGATCGAGCTGCGCCGGCAGACCCGCGTGCAGGCGATGGAGATCGAGATCCTCAAGCGCGCGTCGGCGTACTTCGCCAGGGAGAACGTGCTCCCAAAAGGCTGACACCGCTGGTCCTCGAGCTGGCCGCCGACGGGGTTCCCGTCGCGGTGACCTGCAGGGTGCTGGGCATCTCCCGGTCCGGGTTCTACGACGCTGCGTCCCGGCCGCCGTCACCGCGAGCGGTCAGCGACGCCGCCCTGACCGCCACGATCGAGCAGATCCACCAGATGTCGCGGCGCTCCTACGGGGCGCCGCGCGTCCACGCCGAGCTCCGCCTGGGGCAAGGCGTCCGTGCGGCCGCAAGCGCGTCGCCCGGCTGATGCGCACGGCCGGGCTCAGCGGGATCAGCCACCGCCGTAAACGAGGGCGCTCCCGTCCGCTCCCGGCCCCGCACGAGGACCTCGTCCGGCGCCAGTTCGTCGCCGACGGCCCCGACCGGCTGTGGGCGACGGACGTCACGGAGCACCCGACCGGCACCGGGAAGGTCTACTGCTGCGCGGTCATCGACGCCTACTCGCGCATGGTGGTGGGCTGGTCGATCGCCGACCACATCCGGACCGAGCTCGTCGTCGACGCCCTGCAGATGGCGACCTGGCGGCGTCAGCCGCAACCCGGGACGGTGGTCCACAGCGACCGCGGCAGCGTCTACACCTCCTGGGCGTTCGGCCATCGGCTCCGGTCCGCGGGCCTGCTCGGCTCGATGGGCCGCGTCGCGTCCAGCGTAGACAACACCATGGTCGAAAGCTTCTGGTCGACGATGCAGCGCGAGCTCCTCGACACCCGCAGCTGGGCCAGCACCGAGCAGCTCTCGGCCGCGATCTTCGAGTGGATCGAGGCTTGGTACAACCCCCGCCGCCGGCACAGCAGCCTGGGCAACCTGGCGCCCGCCGAGTTCGAGGCCCTGTACACCCAAGCCGCTACCGCGGCATGATCACCCCACCCGATGTGTCCGGAGAAGCGGGTCAGGCTCCCAGCAAGCAGTCAGCGCGTGTCGTCGCAGACGCTCAACCAACGTCCCTGGGCAGTACAGCTAGGAGACTCCTGAACAAGGGGCAGGTGGCGGGCGCCTCGAGGAGTTCGCAGGAGCTGGTCCATGACGAGTCCCAGCGCTGCGCCGCCGTCCCTGACCGTCCGCGGGGAGAGCCGTGGCGGCGCCGGCTCAGGTCATGTCAGGCACGGTTCTGCCGGCCGGTGCCTGCCTCGAGCGGCGCTGGGCGGCGTGCGGCCGCGTGCTGCTGTGGAGCAGGGGCGGAGCGGGCTGGTGGCGGGGTCAGGCGGCCTGCGGCAGCGGCAGTCGGGGCTGGTCGGGCCGGTACAGGCCGCGCTGCACAGCCCAGCCGCGGCGCGCGGCGAAGTCCGTCCAGTCGACGGTGTAGGCCTCGCGCTGCGCGGCGTGCCGGGCCGCCCGCCGGGCGGTGGCGCCGGTGCTGCCCAGCACGGCCGCCGCTGCCCCCAGCGCGGCCGGCAGGCGATGCAGATCACCCGCGGCCAGGCTGCGCGCCCAGGTCCGTCCCCCGCCGTTGGTAGCCGCTCCGCCGGCGGTGGCAAGGTCGGCGGCCTGCAAACCGACAGGTGCCGCACCACGGTCCGCGGGTGCAGCCCGACCTGCACGAGCTGGGCGCCGAGTCCGGGCAGTTCTTCCGCTGGCGCTTCCTCAACCCCGACCTGTGGCTCACCGCGCACCCGTTCTCGCTGTCCGCCCCGCCGACCAGCACCCGGCTGCGCCTGACGGTCAAGACCCCGGGCGACGGCAGCGGCACGCTGCAGCAGCTGGAGCCGGGGACCTGGGTGCTCGCCGTGGGCCCGTACGGCGCGATGACCGCCGACCGGCGCACCCGGCACAACGTGCTGCTGTTCGCCGGGGGCGTCGGGATCACCCCGATGCGGGCGCTGTTCGAGACGCTGCCGATCAGCCCGGGGCGGGACCTGCTGCTGCTCTACCGCGCCCGTACCGACCTCGACGTGCTGTTCCGCTCCGAGCTCGACCACCTCGCCGCCACCCGCGGCGCCAGGGTGCGCTACCTCGTCGGCGAGATCGGGCCGCTCACCCCCGAGCTGCTCCGCTGGCACGTGCCCGACCTGCTCGAGCGCGACGTGTACCTGTGCGCCTCGCCCGGGCTGTCCGGCGCGGTCCGCTCGGCCCTGCAGCAGGCCGGGCTGGCACCACGAGTCGTGGTCCTGTCGCCTCAACCACGGTTCTCCGCATCGGCGATGCTGGTCAGAACGCACCGCCCGCCGCCCCCGCCTCGGCGGCTGAGGGCCACGGCCGCGACCGCGGTGGAGCCCGGGACAGATCCAGCGTCAGGCCCGACGGTCGAGCACCTGGCGGAGAACCCGCCGCAGTTCGGAGACTGGGTCGTCGACGGCGACCGGATTGCGCCAGGCGACGTGCTGGTCGGGTCGTACGAGCAGGCAGCCGCTCTCCCCCACCTCGCTCTGCTGTGCAAAGGTTCCGTACGGGTCGGTCACGTCGCCGCCCGGGCCGACTCGCAGCGCCACCAAGTCGACGCCGAGCTCGGCGGCCACGATCCCGGCGGCCGTCACCCAGCTGCCGCCGCGGACCCGGGTGAGCAGGGTGAAGCGCTCGGGTGCCGCCAGGTCCAGGGTAGACACGGTCTGGCCGTCGAGGACCACCCAGGAGTGCGGCAGACGCGCTCCTGGGTGGCTGGTCTGCTGGTGGTACAGCTCGGGGTCACGGTCGAGCTCGACGGGCGGTGCGCCGTCCGCGACCACGGCAGCGGAGGTGTAGAGGTGGTTCATCTCCACGCCGTGGGCCATGTACGCGTAGGCCCGTCCGCGGCACGCCTCCACGAAGGCCGCTCGGCGTTCCTCCCCCTCGTCGGTCGGCTCCGCGAGGACCCCGAACTGGCGGCGCCGCTCCTCGGGCGGGGCCGAGGGGTCGATCCGCAGCACGTCGAGCAGCGCCGAGGCCTGCCGCCAAGTCGCGATCGCCCGGTCGACGACCTGCTGCCCGACCGGCTGCCGCTCTGCGCTGTAGCTGTCGAGCAGGGCCGGCCCAGCCACGCCCTTCAGCACCGCGGCCAGCTTCCACGCCAGGTTGAACCCGTCCTGCACGCAGGTGTTGCCGCCGAGGCCGTTCATGGGCGGGTGGCGGTGGACCGCGTCGCCGGCGCAGAACACCCGCCCCGAAGAGTACCGCTCAGCGATGACGTGGTTGATCCGCCACGGGTAGATCCCGGTGATCGTGACCGGGATCGTGTCGTCCTGGATCAGCTGCTCGACCTCGTGCCTGGCCTCCTCCGCGGTCAGCCGGGCGGCGCGCCCGCCGAGGTGCACGAAGCCGGCCACCCAGTCGTGCCAGGGACGGACCATCCGCAGCGACGCGTTCCCCACCCCGTCGACACGGTCGGGCTGCAGGACCCAGTACAGCGACCCCGGGCGATGTGCGACGTACCGGCTCAGGTCAGCGGTGAAGCGGACGTTGAGCGCGTTGCCGAGGCCGGCCCGCCCTCGCAGCGGCAGGCCGATTGCCGCGGCCACGGCGCTCTGCCCGCCGTCGGCGCCCACGAGGTAACGGGCCCTGACCACCTGCTCCCGGCCCGTCGTGAGGTCCGCGGTCCAGGCGATGACCCCGTCGTCGTCCTGCTCGAGGCCGCGGAACTCGGTCTCGAAGCGGATTCGCACGCCGAGCCGGGCCGCCTCCCCCAGCAGCAGCGGCTCGAAGAGGTGCTGGGGGAGGTCGCAGCCTTGGCTCGGGCTCGAGGTGGCGTACTCACCGAGGCGTGCGGGGTCGTTGCCCCAGGTGAAAAGCCGACCGAACTCCTCACCGGAGAGCGCGGTGAGCATGACCTGGTTGGCCATCAGTTCGCTGGGGGTGGCTTGTGCGTAGCAGGCCTCCTCCAGCCCGACGGCGCGCATCACCTCCATGGTCCGCTGGTTGTTGATATGCGCCCGGGGCGAGTCAGCGACCCAGCGGGAGCGGGTCACCATCGTGACGTTCACCCCGTGCCGGGCCAGGAACAGCGCGGTGCTGGCCCCGGAGAGCCCGCTGCCGACGACGAGCACGTCGGTCCCCAGCACGTCAGCCCGCGCGCCCTCGCCGGTGGCGGTCACCTGGGGGCGTCCTCACCGACAGCGGGATCTCCGCGCAGGGAACGGGCGGCCCGTACCAGGGCGCGTCGGATGCCGACGTACCCGGTGCATCGGCACAGGTTGGCGGCCAGCAGCTCGTCGAGCGCCTGCTCGTGCCGATCCAGCTCGGGGTCGTCGGCGAGTGCCTGGTCCAGCAGGATGAGGAAGCCGGGCGTGCAGAAGCCGCACTGCAGCGCATGCTCGGCTGAGAACGCCTCCTGCAGCGGGCTGAGCCGCTTGCCGGCAGGGCCGCCCTCAGCGAGGCCCTCGACCGTCCGTACGGAGCTGCCGTCGCACTGGACCGCCAGCAGGAGGCAAGAGCGCAGTGCCACGCCGTCCACCACGACGGTGCACGAGCCGCAGACACCATGCTCGCAACCGAGGTTGGTACCGGTGAGGCCGAGCCCGTCGCGCAGCGCGTCGCCCAGCGAGTCGCGCGGCTCAACGGCGACCCGTCGAGGCTGGCCGTTCACCACCATCGTCACATCCACGCCGGCTCCTGTCCCAAGGGTGCAGTGCGGTCGGCGTCAGCGAACGCCTCGGTGAGCGCGCGCTGCACCAGGACGCCGAGGGCGTGCCTCCGGTACTGCGCGGAGCAATGCGGTTCGCCGACCGGATCGGCGCCGGCGGCAGCCGCTTCCGCCGCGGCCGCGACGGCTGCGGCGGACCCGTCCGTACCGAGGAGCAGCGTCTCGGCCTGTTCCGCCCGGAGCGGCACGTCCGCCGCGTTGGCCAGCCCGATCCGGGCGCCGGTGACCCGACCGTCGGCCATCCGGACCGCGCAGCCCACCGCGGCCATGGCGAAGCTGGCGGACGTGCGCCGGTGCTCCGCGAAACCCACACCCGTGCCGGCGCCCAGTAGCGGCAGGGCCACCTCCGTGACCAGTTCGTCCGGCGCGCGGGAGGTGACGTGGGGCCCGCGGAACCAGGCGGCCGCAGACACCTGCCGCTCCCCCGCCGGCCCGCGCACCGTTATCCGGGCGTCCAGCGCCCGTGACAGCGCGCACCACTCCGAGGCCGGGTGAGCCCAGGCGAGCGACCCGGCGAAGGTCCCCCGGGCGCGGATCGGCGGGTGTGCGACGAATGCCGCTGCCCGGGCGAGCAACCGCCCCAGCGGGTCGGCGACGACGCCCCGCTCAAGCACCACGTGCCGGGTCAGCGCACGAAGCCGCAGCTCCCCGTCGCCGTGGCTGGTCCCGAACAGGTCCGCCGCGCGGTTCACGTCGACGAGGACGCCGGGGCGAGCGCGGCCGTAGCGCATCTCAAGCAGCAGGCTCTGGCCACCAGCGAGCACGGCGCCGGCGCCGCCCGCCTCGGCCAGCCGACTCACCGCCTCGTCAGCGCAGGTCACTGCAACGTGGTCGACGGCTGGGAGCTTCATGGCGTCGTCCCATGCGCAAGCTTGGCGGTCAGGTGCAGGCCTGGGGCGCACCGGCCCACCGACGACAGCATAATGTATACAATACAGGTGTGGCTAGTGGCATGCGTTACGTAGGCGAGCGGGTGTCCCGCCGCGAGGACGCAGATCTGCTGACCGGGCGCGCTCAGACGGTCGCGGACCTCGACCTACCCGGCGTGCTGGAACTGGCCGTCGTGCGGAGCACGGTCGCGCACGGCCGGGTTCGTTCGGTCGACGTGACCGCCGCGCTGAGCATCCCCGGCGTGGCAGGGGCCTGGTCCGCAGCCGACCTGCCTGGCCTCCCGCTCACCCCGGTGCCCGGCGCGGTTCGTGAAGCGCTGACCGGCCGTGGGTACCCCGCGCTCGCGACGGACCGGGTCCGGTACGTGGGGCAACCGGTGGCGGTCGTGGCCGCCGACTCCCGGGCTCACGCCGAGGACGGCGCCGCCGCGGTCACCGCGCTGCTCGACCCGCTGCCGGCCCTCCTCGACGCACGCGACGCCGCGGCACCGGGAGCGCCGCGGCTATGGTCGGGGCGCAGCAACGTGGCCCACGAGCACGTAAGCGGCGACGGCGACGGCGACGGCGACGGCACCGCTCCGGTGGTCGTGGAGGGGCGGTTCCGCCAGCCCCGGCTGCTGGCGACATCCCTCGAGGGCCGGGCCCTGCTGGTCCGGCCGGACGCCCAGGACGGGCTGACCGTCTGGGTCTCGCACCAGGCACCGCACCGGTTGCGGGGCTCGCTGGCCGAGGCCTTCGCCCTCGAGCCGGACCGGGTACGCGTGATCGTGCCGGCCACAGGCGGTGCGTTCGGGACCAAGAGCCAGGTGTTCCCCGAGCACGTCATCGCGGTCGCCGTAGCGCGCGAGCTCGGGCGGCCGGTGCGCTGGGTCGAGGACCGGCGGGAGGCCATGAGCGCCGGGATCCGCGGCCGGGGGCAGTGGCAGTCGACCCGCCTTGCCGCCGACGGAGACGGCCGGCTCCTGAGCTACGAGCTGACCGTCCTGGCCGACGTCGGCGCCTACCCGCACACCGGTACACAGGTGCCGATGACGACCGCGTCGATGGCGCCTGGCCCCTACCGCATCCCGCGGGTGTCAGCGACGGCCCGCTGCGTCCTGACCAACCAGCCGCCGACCACGCCCTACCGCGGCGCCGGCCGCCCGGAGGCGACGTACGCGATCGAGCGCAGCATGGACCTGCTGGCCCGCCGGCTCGGCCTCGATCCGGCAGAGGTGCGGCGGCGGAACCTGCTGCAACCGGACGACCTGCCGCACGAGACGGCGACGGGTCGCACCTACGACTCCGGCAACTACGGGAAAGCCCTGGACCGCGTGCTCGCGGAGATCGACTACGCCGGGGTCCGGGCCGAGCAGGCGCGGCGGCGCGAGCAGGGTGGGGTGCCGCTGGGGATCGGCCTGGCGGTGTACGTCGAGCGGACCGGCGCCACGCCGTTCAGTTTCGAGTACGCCGCGGTGGAGGTCTGCCCGGACGGCACGATCATCGCCCGCACCGGCTCGCAGGCCACCGGGCAGGGGCACCTGACGGCTTTCGCGCAGGTAGTAGCGTCCGCGCTCGACGTCGAGCTGGACCGGGTGCATGTGGTGCAGGGCGACACCGGTCAGGTGCCCGAAGGGTTCGGCACGTTCGGCAGCCGCTCGATGCAGGTGGGCGGCGGGTCGCTGTGGCGGGCCTCCGAGGCACTCGTGGCCGCAGGGCGCCGCCGCTACGCCGGGCTGTACGAGCTCGCGGAGGATCTGGTGCACTACGAGGGGGGGACGCTGTCGGCGCCCGGCGCTGACACGGTGACCCTCGGTGAGCTGGCTGCGCGCACCGGCCCGCTCGTCGTGGAGGAGCGCTTCGCTCCTCCCCCGGCCTTCCCCTATGGCGCCCACGCGGCCGTCGTCGAGATCGACCCGCAGCTGGGCACGGTGACGGTGCGCCAGATCGCTGCCGTGGACGACTACGGCCGAGTGGTCAACCCGCTGCTGGTGCAGGGCCAGGCGTACGGATCAATCGTGCAGGGCCTCGGGCAGGCGCTCACCGAGGAGGACGTGACGCTGCCCGACGGGTCCTGCGCGACGGCGTCCCTGCTGGACTACCTGCTGCCCACGGCCGCCGACGTGCCACCGATCCGGCTGGCCGAGCTCGAGACGGCGAACCCCCACCAGCCGTTCGGGGCCAAGGGCGCCGGGGAGGCCGGCTGCATCGGCGTCCCGCCGGCCGTGGTGAGCGCGGTCTGCGACGCGCTGGACGTCGACCACGTCGACATGCCTCTCACCCCGGAGGCCGTCTGGCGGGCCATGCACGCTAGGTGAGCCCCGCAGCCCCGCCGGTCGACCAGATGCTCACGATCTCCTGACTGCTGGCCGTGAAGGTGAACGAGCGCAGGATCGTCATCGCGGCCTCGTGGGCGGCCGGGGTGAAGGCGCCGACCGCGTCTTCCGCGACGACCGGGAAGTATCCCAGCGCCATCGCGTGCCGAGCGGTGAAATCGATGCCGATGTCCGTCGCGACCCCCGCCAGCACCAGGTTCGTCACCCCTGCCGCGCGCAGGCGGTGATCCGCTTCGGTGTCGTGGAACAGTGACGGAGCACCCTTGTCGACGACCAGCTCGTACGGCTCCGGCTCGAAGCCCGGGATGAAGGCACTGTCCAGGCCGCCGGGCTGCATGTAGTGCTCCGGCCGGTTCTCCCCGTGCGTCCGACGGGTGACGCGCCAGCGCTCGACCGGGTCCATCAGTTCCGGGCGCGGCGCGACGTGCCGGCTGCGCACGATCAGCACGCCGGCGTCCCGCGCCGCCTCCCGCAGGCGCTGCCACACGACGGAGAGCTCGGCCAGCTGCGGCGACTGACCGCCGAGACCGTTCTGCAGGTCCCACAGCAGCAAAGCCGTGCGCCCTGTCGTGAGCACGTCCGCAGCAGTCCGGGGCACCGGGGTGTTGTGCGCGTCGGTCATCAGGTCGCTCCTCCCTCGGGCCGTCACGGCCGCAGCGGCTTGCTCTGGTCCAGTGGCATGGGCTACAACTGACTACTGTATACAGCCAGGAGGCCACCATGTCCCCCATGCCCATTCCCGACGAGATGCCCGAGACGGACGCCGTCCCCTGCTCCATCCTTCGAGGGGGCACCAGCCGAGGTGTCTTCTTCCGCATCAAGGACCTTCCGTCCGACCGGGACGAGATCGCTCAGATCCTGCTGAACGTCATGGGCAGCCCGGACGCTCGGCAGATCAACGGCCTCGGCGGGGCCACGTCCCAGACGAGCAAGGTCGCCATCATCGGGCCGCCCACCCGGCCCGACGCCGACGTCGACTACACCTTCGCGCAGGTGTCCGTGACCCAGCCGGTCGTCGACTGGGGCGGCAACTGCGGCAACATCTCCTCGGCCGTCGGGCCGTACGCGGTCAACGCCGGGATGGTTCCGGCCCAGGCGCGCGAGACTGTGGTGCGCGTCCACAACACGAACACGCAGAAGATCATCACGGTGAAGGTCCCCACCGTGGCCGGGCGTACGGCGACGTTCGGTGAGTGCGCGATCCCCGGTGTTCCCGGGACGGGCCCGCGCATCGAGATGGACTTCGTCGATCCCAGTGGGTCGGTGACCGGCGCGCTGCTGCCGACCGGTCAGCCGCGTGACTCGATCACGATTGCGGACGGCCGCACCTTCCAGGTCTCTGTCGTCGACGCCGCGAACCCCGTAGCCTTCCTGCTCGCCTCCGAGCTGCAGCTGACCGGTGTCGAGTCGCCGCAGGAGATCGAGGCGAGGACCGAGGTGACCGACGTGCTGGAGGAGGTGCGCTGCATCGTCGCCGAGCGCCTCGGCATCGTGGACCGGGCCTCCGAGGCGACCGGCACGAGCCCCGGACTGCCCAAAGTGGGCTTCGTCGCCGCGCCCGCCCGGCACACGGTGTCCACCGGCGCCGTCGTCGAGGTGGAGGATGCCGACGTCGTGGGACGACTGATGTCAATGCAGACCGCGCACCGCACCTACATGCTCACTGGGGCGGTATGCACCGCCGCCGCGGCCATGATCGAGGGCTCGGTGGTCCACGAGGTCACCCGTCCCGCGGAGCCGTACGCCGACGGACGGCGCGGAGTGCGGATCGCGAACCCGTACGGCGTGATGAACGCGATCGTCACCGGGGGCACCGGGGATCTCCTGGTGGCGAGCGTCGCCGTCGAGCGGACGGCGCGGGCGATCATGGACGGAGCGGTACACGTCCCGGTCCGCCTGCTCGCCGGACGTCCGGCCGAGGCGGCGGTGGCGGAGCCCGCCGTGGCCCCGGTGCCGATCGCCCGATGACTGCATCGGCAGGACGCCGGCTGCGCGTCGAGCTCGCCGCCCAGACGCCAATGCTGCTGCCTGGCGTGCACGACGCGCTCAGCGCTCGGCAAGCTGAGCGGAGCGGGTTCGCTGTCGGGTACCTCTCGGGCTCGGCGACCGCGATGAGCCTGCTCGGGCTGCCCGATCTCGGGGTGCTCGCCGGAAGTGAGCTCGTCGACCAGGCGCGTCGCATCACCGCGGCCAGCGACCTGGCCCTGGTGTGCGACGCGGACACTGGGTTTGGCAACGCGGTGAACGTGGCTTGGACGGTGCGGGCGCTGGAGTCGGCTGGCGCCGCGGGCATTCAGCTGGAGGACCAGACCTTCCCCAAGCGCTGCGGCCACTTCAACGGCAAGGGCGTGGTCAGCGCCGAGGAGATGCTCCAGAAGATCTGGGCCGCCGCGGACGCCCGCCGCGACGATGACTTCGTCATCGTGGCCCGGACCGATGCCCGTGCGGTGCACGACCTCGACGAGGCCGTGGAGCGGGGGTTGCGTTACGCCGAGGCAGGTGCGGACGTGATCTTCGTTGAGGCCCCGCAGTCGGTGGACGAGATGCGCAAGATCGCCGCGAGCATCGACGTCCCGACGCTGGTGAATGTCGTGGAGGGGGGCAAGACCCCTCAGCTCTCCCTGGACGAGTACGCGGAGATGGGTTACCGCATCGTCCTCTATCCGACTGCTGCGGTGCGGACCGTAGCCCGCGCGCTGGGGGACCTCTACGGGCACCTGCGCCGCAACGGCACCACTGAGGGCACCCCGGCCGAGTTGGTGACGTTTGACGAACGGAACCAGATCACCGGTTTCGCCAGCTACGAGGCGCTGGCCTCACGGGCGGCAGAGGTCGCGTCGACCTGGGTGTCCGAGCCGACCAGGTCGGGACGGAACCAGCCAGCAGGGACGCTCTGACCGATGGCGAGGCGGCCGGTGGCGCGCCAGGCGCGCTCCAGGACCGGCCCCTCGCCCTCCGGCGAGATCGTCCCGGAGCAGCGCTCCAGCTCAACCCGGTACCAGGCGTCAGCCGCGTCGTGCCCCAATTCCAGCACCTCCGCAACGATCGGCACGACCTCGTTCTCGCGATCAGGGTCGAAGCACCACGAAGCCGCCTCGGTGAGGGCGTCGACGTAGCGCGCGGCCGCGTCGCTGTCCAGGCGGCCTCCCGCGGCGACACCGCAGACCACCAGCCCCGGATAGTCCGGGAAGAACTCGTTCAATGAACCGACCGTCAGCGCACCGCCGGCCACGGCTGCGGTCAACTGCTCGGCGCCGAGGAGGCAGCCGTCGACCGAGCCGGCCTGCAGCGCCTCGAGCCGCCGCTGGAGAGCGCCGACCTCTACGAACTCGACGGCTGCCGCGAGCCCACGCTCGCTGAGCACGGACCGCAGGAGAGTGACGAACCCGCTGCGGGCGGAATCGACCGCGATTCGACTGCCGCGCATGTCCGCCAGCGTCGCCCGGGGCGGGTTCGCCACGAGCTGGTGCGGGATCCCGAGGTCGATCACCCGCAGCACAGCCCACGGGGTCGCCTCCTCGTGCCAGGAGGCGACGTTGTCAACCGCGGTGTGTGCGAGGTCCGCCTCCCGGGTCTCGACGAGGACACGCTGTTCGTGGCTGGACCCGACGGTCGTCCAGCGCGGAGCGAGGTCCCGTCGCAAGAAGCCCCCGGTGCCGGTGGCAACGACAACGGGCAGGTGCAAGCGGAAGAGGGCTACGTGCACCAGGTCCATGGCGCGACTGTATACTGAATACACAGAGATCGAGGAGAGTGAGATGCTCGACGCGAAGACCCTGTACATCGACGGTGCCTGGCGAGCGTCCAGCAGCGGGGCGACGTTCACCGTCACCGACCCGTCGGACGGCAGCGCGCTGGCCACGGCCGCCGACGGCACAGCCGAGGATGCCTCGGCCGCCATCGCCGCAGCCGGCGCTGCGCAGCCCGCGTGGGGAGCCACCTCGATCGCTCACCGCGCGCAGGTGCTCCGGGGCCTGCACGCCGCCGTCATCGCGCACACCGAGGAACTGGCCGAGCTCATCGCCGCCGAGAGCGGGAAGCCAGTGTCCGAGGCCATCGGCGAGATCGGTTACGGGGCCCAGTTCATCTCGTGGTTCGCCGACCAGGCGACCCAGGCGTTCCACGGCGAGCACTACACCGACCCGGCCGGGACCACGCGGATCCTGACCAGCCGGCGCCCCGTGGGGCCTTGTCTGCTGATCACGCCATGGAACTTCCCGCTGGCGATGGTCACCCGGAAGCTTGCCCCGGCCCTCGCCGCAGGCTGTACCTCCGTGCTGAAGCCGGCCGAGCAGACGCCGCTGACCGCCATCCGGCTGATCGAGCTGCTCAACGAGCAGGACGTGCCCCCAGGCGTCGTCAATGTCGTCACCACCACGCAGGCCCGCGAGGTGTCCGCGGCGGTCTTCGCCTCCCCGGCCCTGCGCAAGGTCTCCTTCACCGGGTCGACCGCCATCGGGGGAGAGCTGCTGCGCAACTCCTCGCACCGCGTGGTAAGCACCTCAATGGAGCTGGGCGGGAACGCACCGTTCCTCGTCTTCGACGACGCCGCGCCCGACGTCGTTGACGGAGCGATCGTGGCCAAGCTGCGCAACGGCGGGCAGTCCTGCATCGCCGCCAACCGCTTCCTGGTGCACGACATCGTCGCCGACGAGTTCACCGAGAAGCTGGTCGGAGCGTTTAGCCGGATGCGGGTCGGCACGGGTCGAGCCGTCGGTACCGATGTCGGCCCCCTGATCGACTCCCGGGCGGTCGAGAAGGTCAGTGCCATGGTCGAGCAGGCCGTCGACGCGGGAGCCCGGGTGGCCTACCGCGCAGAGGTCCCTGCTGGTCAGGGGTCGTTCTACCCGCCGACTGTGCTCATCGACGCGCCCCTGAACTCCCCGGTCTACCGCGACGAGGTCTTCGGGCCTGTGGCGACGGTGACGCGGTTCACGGACGAGCACCACGCCGTGGAGCTCGCCAACGACACCCAGGCTGGACTCGCCGCCTACGTGTTCAGCGCCGACCTGTCCAGGGCGCTGCGGGTCGCCGCGGCACTCGACTTCGGCATCGTCGGGGTCAACCGAGGCTTCGTCTCCACCGCCGCGGCACCGTTCGGCGGCACCAAGACCTCCGGCCTTGGCCGGGAGGGCGGTCTGCACGGGCTCGAGGAGTACCTCGAGACCCAGTACCTGTCGCTGCCGGTCGACTCACCGATTGTCTGACCGCTCAGCCCGACTGGGTACGGCCAGCGGGCGTTCCAGCCCGTCTCCCACCAGAGCTCGCGGCGGCGCCCCCGTCGCACGAGCACCCGGCGCGCAGGACGGTCCGACCTGAGCGTTCGCTTACGGGCTGAGCTCAGGCTTCGACCCGTTCGACGTCCGTGACCACGGCGGCTGCCCTGGCGGTGCCGTCTGCCGTGATGCGGCTGGCGATGTAAGCGCGTGACGCCATGACGTGGTCGTGCATGCGCCGCCGAGCCAGGTCCATGTCCTGGTTCTCGAGCGCCTCGATGATGAGGGCGTGCTCCTCCGTCGCCGTCGCCCGGCGCGGCTTCGCGGACACCATGCTGCTCATGTACTTGTGCACCTTGCTGCGCACATCGTCGAGGATCTCCACGGTCATGGTCCCCGGCCCGGCGATCAGGTGGTGGAAGGCGCGGTCCATGTCCAGGAACCCGGCGCCGTCCCGATCCCGGGCCATGCTCGCGTTCATCCGGCGCAGCTCGGCAAGTTCCTTGGCTGCGAGCGGAGCACGCGAGGAGAGCGCGAGGTCCTCGAGGGCGGCGCGCACGTCCACGAGCTCCATCACCTGGGCAGGAGTGACGTTGCGGACGACGAACGGGTAGAAGGGAGTGGCGATCACGAGGGACTCCGCCTGCAGACGCCGCAGGGCCTCCCGCACGGGGATGCGGCTCACACCGTACCGCTTGGCCAACTGGACCTGGCTGAGCTTCGAGCCATCCGCGATCCCGCCGGCCATGATCTCGTTCCGCAGCCGCTCGTAGACGGCGTCTGCCAAGGAGGCGCGGGGGATGACGTGGGACCGCTCAGGATCAGTCAAGGCTGAAGCTCTCTCGCACCGGTGTCCATGCGTATACAGGATACGCACAGGCGTTGACAGAGCCCGCGCCCGCAAGGGGGCGCCCGCCGCCGTCCGTACCACGCCAGCCACCCCGCCACAGACAGGGTGGCCGCGCTGCACGTGCACCGTCGGGACCCGGCGTGCGTCTGCCATCTATGCCCGGCGGGCAGGAGGGCCCCCGCCGCGCCTCTCACATGCCGTCGACGAACGGCTCCACCGGGGCGAACAGCTCAGCGACGTCCACCGTCGCGTCCGCTACCAGGCCCTGTTCCGACGCGTAGCGCAGGAACGTCTCCAGCGTCGTCCGGTTGGGCTCGATCCCGTACGGCCAGAGGTCTGCGCCGAACGTCTGGCGCAGCGACTCGAGGTGAGCGGCCACCCACGGGATCGGCACGCGGCTCGCCGCGATGTCCTCCAGACGGGCGAAGTAGCGGCGCCGCGCCACCTCGAACGCGCGGTAGATGTTCGAGGCGAGCCACCGGTGCTCCTCGAGTAGCTCCCGACGTACCCCCACCATGTGCATGATCGGGAACACGTCGGTCTTGGCGTGGTACTCCCGCTCGGCGGTGCCCAGGTCCTCGAAGAGCCGACCGACGAGCTCGCTCGACTCCACAGCCGTCCGGAAGCCCTGCGGGTACTGCGGCGCCATCACAGCGTCGATCTCCCCGCTCCAGAGCATGTCCTGCAGCGTCTTGTCCGGCTCAGTCACCAGTTTGACACCCGGGGGCATGCTCGGCGGCAGGATCGCGTTGGCCCGGCCGGGCCGGTCCATCCCTGCCTGCACCCACTGCATGTCCCCGGGCTGGATGCCGTACATGTCGGCCAGCAGGCCGCGGGCCCAGACAGTGGCGGTGAGCACCCACTCCGTCGTGCCCATGCGGGCACCGCGCAGGTCCTCGGGAGACGTGATGCGGTCCTTGCGCACGTAGATGCAGCTGTGCCGGAACATCCTCGAGGTGAAGATCGGCAGGGCGACGATGCGCTCGTCCCCGGCGAGGCGGCGGGTGACGTACTGGGCCGACGACATCTCGGCGACGTCCCAGTCCTGCGTGTTGATGAATCGGCGGAACGACTCGGGGATCGGCAGGTCGACGAAGTTGGGGACGACGCCCGCGATCTCGACCTCCCCGGAGGTGATCGGGTACACGTGGTCGTACGAGCTCATCGCGATGGTGAGTGGGACGCGGTTGTCTAGCATGAGTGCCTCCACTGGGCGGCTGGTGCGGCTGCGGTCGACCGTGCAGGGCGGGCGCGGGCGGCCGCCGGGCCGCCGGTCACGGACCGGTCCCGGCCGACTGCCACTCCGGGAAGAGGTCGCCCGGAGCGACGTCGCCGGTCACCAGGCCCTGTGCGCGCCCGTAGCGGAGCAGCGTCTCGATCGAGTCGCGATTCGGCTCTACGCCGTACGGCCAGACCTCGGTGCCGGCCGGCGCCAGCCGTGCCAAGTGCTCGCCGAGCCAGGGCAGCGGCACCCGGCTGGCCTCGTCGTCGCGGACCCGTGCGAAGTAGTCCGCGCGAGCCTGCTCCATCGCCGCATAGATCCGTGCAGGCATGTCGGGATCACGCTCGACAAGGGCTCGGGTCATGGCGATGACGTGCATCATCGGTAGGCAGTTCGTCTTCTCGCGATAGGCGCGCTCGGCGCCGCCGGAGTCCTCGAAGAGCCTGCGGATGACGCCGCCCGACGCCGCCGACGTAGCGACGCTGGGCGGTGCCACCGGGACGATGATCGCCTCGAGGTCCCCTGTCCACAGCATCTCCTCCAGGCTGCGGTCGGAGACGGTCCGGACGTCGACGTCCGCGGACAGGTGCGGAGCTTGGAGCACCACTGCCCGACCCGGCCGGTCCACACCGCCCTGGTACCAGGTGACGTCCGAGGCCTGGACACCGTGCATGTCGGCGAGCAGGCCCCGCCCCCACACCCCCGCCGAATTGGTCCACTCGGTGATCCCGATCCGGCCGCCGACCAGGTCCTCGGGCGCCTGGACGCGGTCCGAGCGGACGAAGATGGCGGTGTGCCGGTACATCCGGGACGGGAAGACGGGTATGCCGACGAGGCGGTCGTCCCCGGCCGCCCGCATGGTCATGTACTTGACGAAGCTGACCTCCGAGACGTCCCAGTCCTGGCCCTTCACGAACCGCCGGAACATCTCGGGGAGGGGCAGCTGGAAGAACAGCGGCGCGGTGCCCTCGATGGCGATGCGACCGTCCACTACGGCGCGGGCGTGGTCGTAGGAGCTGATCGCGAAGGTGAACCGGAGGGGGCGGTCAGGGGAGGAGGCCACCCGCGCTACCTCGCTGCCGCTGGCTGCGGGGACTGGATGGGCCGGATCGACGGGAACTCGCCGAGCTCCTGGCCGAGGCCGAGGGAACGGGCCCGCTGCAGCACGATGGCGGCCAGCGCCATGTCCTGCTCGGCCGTGCCCACAGACTTGAACAAAACCCGCTCGTCGTCCGAACGCCGGCCGAGGGACGGGTCGCGCAGCACCTGCCAGAGCTCGGGGACGTCGCCGGCCTCGGTCAGCCCGAGTTCGGACGCCGCCCGGCCGTCACCGGACTCCCGGACGTGCTCCAGGTCGTCGACGACGACGTGGCTGCTCCGCCACACCGACATGTCCACCTCGCGGTGCTCCGGCCGCACCGAGCTGATGCCGCAGACCAGCTGCCCGTCCCGCATCGCCTCGGCCTGGATGACTGGCCTGCCGTTGGCGCGAATGGCGCTCAGCACCACGTCCGCGGAGCGCACCGCGACGTCCAGGTCGTCGGCCGGCTCGACGGGCAGGCCCAGCCGCTCCGTCATCTGGGCGGCAAAGCGTTCCCGGTTCGCCGCGGTCGGGCTGAACACCCTGACCCGCCGGGGACGGAGCACCTGCGTGGTGGCCTCGAGCAGCGCCCGTGCCTGAGTGCCGGAACCGATCACAGTGATCTGGTCCGCGCCCGGTCGGGCCAGGTGCTTCGCGGCGATCGCCGAGGTCGCCGCAGTGCGGTAAGCGGTGATCCAGTCCGCGTCGACCATCGCCACCAGCTCGCCGTCGGCCAGCGACGTCATGGCGATGAGGTAGCGGACCCCGTGCTGCGGGTGGAAGTTCATGGCCTTGTAACCAGCGTAACCTGTGTCGTAGGCGATGACAGGCATGAGCCGCAGCCACCCGTGGCCACCAGCGGCGTCGACGGTCATCCGGGGTGGCAGCTCGAGGGCGCCTTCCACCGGCCGGGAGAGCATGTGCTCCATGCCTCCGACCACGTCAGCGTCCTCGGCGGCCTGGCGGATGTCCTCGTCACGTAGTAGCAGCACGTCAGTCCCCTACATCGGGTTCCGACCGAGGTAGAACTCGGTCATGTCGCCCGGGACCTGCTCGATGATGCGAGACTTGACGGCGGCGTCGGCCAGCCGCTTGGTGGCAGCGTCGTTCAGCCGCATCGTGGGCATGCGCAGCGGCCCGCCGTTGAACCCGGTCAGCCACTCCATGTACTTCCAGCTGGGCCGGTGGATGAAGTGCGCGCCCGAGTAAGACGCTAGGTCGGCCAGCCGGGTAGTGCGCGCCGGGTGGATCCGCCAGTAGATCTCCATGGCCTCGTCCCACCTGCCCTGGTGCAGCAGGTCGAAGTAGCGGGGGACGGCGTCGCCGAAGTACTGGAAGTTGCTGGTTCCCATCCACGGCATGCCGAACCACTGCACGTGACCAGGAGCGGTCGACTCGCGAGGGTCGGAGACGAGCAGCTTGTCGGCGCAGCGCCGCAGCACCTCCACGTGCGGGGCGTTGCTGTTGCCACCGCCCTCGCACTTGATCGCCACCGCGCGCGGGTGATCGGCCAGGCGCTCGACCAGCTGCGGCGAGAGCTCCGCGGGGTGCAGCCGCTGGTAGCCCCACAGGTGCACGGCGAACAGCACGGTGGCCAGCGGCACCTCGTCCATGACCCGGGTCGAGAAGTCGTACACCTCGTCGTCCGACGTCGGGTAGAACGTCGGCGGGTAGGACAGCAGCATCGTGTCCGCGCCGGCGGCGGCGGCCCCCTGACCTGCCGTAATGGTGTCCTCAAGGGTGTCGAAGCTGCCGTGCGCCATGACGTGGTAGTCGTCGCCGGCCTCGTCCGCAGCGATCTCCACGAAGCGGATGTACTCCTCGACGGTGGTGCCGCACTCCGAGACGGCGAGGCCGCCCCAGAAGCCGAGCTCACGGCTGCGGCGGACGTCGTGGCGGATGGCCTCCTCGTTGAGCTTCTTGAGGTCGGACGAGAACGTGGGCATGACGACGTTGGAGACCCCGCGCATGCTCGCGTGGGCCCACTCCTTCGTCTCTTCCTTGGTGTACGCAGGCATGACGAGCCCTCCGGGTTTCGCGGCGCGGCCGGCGTTCTCAGCGCCGGCCGCGAGGATGGATGCAGTGGTCCGACGGGTGCGCGGACTCAGTTGTTGACGACGAGACCGGGGTCGGGCTCGTTGGTCGCCGCCTCCCGAAAGCGCTGCGGCAGCCCGCCGGAGAGGCTGCCCAGCCACTGGTCGGCGCTCTCCGGCGAGTACTCCCAGACGCGAAACGGGTAGTCGCTGGGGTCGAGGACCTTGACGCCGTCCGTCTCGTACTCGCAGATGAACCCCATCGGGTCCAGGAAGTAGCAGAACACGTAGTCCCCTGGGCCGTGCCGGCCGGGCCCGTAGAGCTTCTCGCCGCCCGTCGAGGTGCTGGCGCGCCCGACCGCCCGGAAGAACTGGTTGATGTCGGGCAGCTCGTACGCGACGTGGTTGAGCGACGCGTGGGGCGCCTTGTTGAAGGCCACCGTGTGGTGATCGGAGTTGTAGTAGAGGAAGGACATCTGCTGGGCACGCCAGTCGCGCAGACCGAAGCCGAGCTTGTCCTGGTACCAGTCGGTCGACGCCTGGATGTCCGGCGTGTTCAGCACAATGTGGCCCGGCTTGCCGGGAACGGCGTCGCCGGGGGCGGGCTCGCCCCCGGGCACCGCCGGGCGATACCCGATCTCGATGTGCCGCCCGTCGAGGTCGACGATGTGGAAGGCCCGGCTCAGCCCCGGGCAGCTCGGCGCGTCCTCGAGCACTCTCACCTGGCCGTCCCGCACCTTCTGCTCGAGCTGCTCGATAGTGGCCTCGTCGTCCGAGACCAGGCAGAAGTGGTCGACTGCCTTGTGCTCACCGGTGATGAGCACCAGCGAGTAATCGTCACCGCGGTCGTCCGCGGCGCCGAGGCGCACGGCCGAACCGTCCCGCGAGACCTCGTGAAGGCCCCAGTCCTGCGTGTAGAACGAGACTGCCTCCCCCGCCTTGGGGGACTTCAGAGCTACGTGATGCAGTGTGATCGACATCGCTTCTCCTCTCGGTGTAGACTGTATACACGCCGCGCCTAGTGTCGGTCAACGGCTGTGCAAGGGCCTGTAGGCCGCCGAACCCGGACCGGAACGGCGGGCGCCACCGCAACGTGACGCCCAGCCTCCAGTCGTCGGACGAGGAGGAGGAGCGTGGACCGAGCCCAGGCGTCGGAGGTTTTCGACGGGCCTGCTGTGCCACCGGGAGGCCCGGCGTCAGCCGCCCCTCCCGGGCGGTCCGAGGAGGCAGGCTGGCCGACGGGCACCTACGCAGCCTTCCGCGCTCCCGACTACCGCCGCTTCTTCCTCGGCCAGGCGGTGAGCCTGCCTGGCACCTGGATGCAGACGATCGCTCAGACGTGGCTGATCGTCGAGCTGACGGACTCAGGCACCTACCTTGGCCTGCTCCTCGCGGCACAGTTCCTGCCGGTGCTGCTCCTGGCCCCGTACGGGGGCCTGCTGGCAGACCGGTTCCCGAAGCGGCGACTGCTCATGATCACCCAGTCGACGATGGGGCTGGCCGCCCTGGCGCTGGGTCTGCTCTGCGTCACCCACCTCATCACCGTGTGGACCGTGCTGGTCGCTGCCGTCGTGCTCGGGCTGGCGACGGCGGTGGACAACCCGACCCGGCAGTCCTTCGTGGTGGAGATGGTCGGACCGGCGCTGGTCCGCAACGCCGTCTCGCTCAACAGCGTGCTGGTCAACGCAGCACGGGCCATCGGGCCGGCCGTCGCAGGGGTGCTGATCGCCGTGGTCGGCGTGAGCTGGTGCTTCCTCATCAACGCCGCTTCCTTCGCGGGCGTCCTGGTGGCCCTCGCCTCGGTCAAGGCGGGGAAGACCGCCCAGCGCTCGGCGGCGCGGGCACCGGGGCAGCTACGCGAGGGCTTCCGGTACGTCGCGACCCAGCAGGACTTGCTCTGGCCGTTCTTGATGATCTTCCTGGTTGGCACGCTGGCGTGGGAGTTCCCCATCACCCTGCCGCTGCTCGCTCGCGAGACGTTCCTGGCCGACTCCCGAGTCTACGGGTGGCTCACCTCCTCGATGGGAGTGGGAGCCGTCCTGGGCGGACTCGTGGTCGCGAGGCGCGGGGCGGTCGGCCTGGTCCCGATCGCCGCCTCCGCGGCGGTGTTCGGCGTGTCCATCGCCGGGCTCGCCGTGTCGCCGAACGTGACCACCGCCCTCGTCGCGCTGCTGTTCGTCGGCGTTGGAAGCACCGCGTTCATGTCGATCAGCAACGCGACGATGCAGCTGTCCAGCGACGCCGAGCACCGCGGCCGCGTGATGTCTCTGTGGTCGATCAGCTTCGCCGGGAGCACCCCGATCGGCGGTCCGATCGTGGGCGCGGTGGCCGAGCACGCCTCCCCGCGGTGGGCGTTGGGCGTCGGAGCGGTCGCGTGCGGCCTGGCCGCGGCCGTCCCGTTGGTCGTCGCCCGTCGCCGGGCCGACCGGCGAACCGGACGCGACGTAGGGTCCGCAGCCGCCTGACGCGCGCGGCCCCCCGGCCGCCCGACGCCCACCGCAGGCCGCAGGCCGCTCAGCAGGCCGCGGCGGGGTGCGCTCCCGCCGGTCCCTGCCGCCGGAGTCGCGCCCAGTCTGCCGACTCTCGCGGGCCAGGTGTCGTACCAGCCGCCCGCGGGGGCGATGACGGGTCCCCGCGTGCGCGCCAACTGCTCTAGGCGGCGACCGCCGCTGGTCAGCCGCGCTGCCGCTGAATCCGCTTGACCGATGGTGAATGGACCGTACCTGTATACAGTATGCGGATGGCCTGCTAGCGTCCTCCCGGACCTTGTGATCAGCGTCTCACGCAGCCGCTCGAACTGGTGAGGATGTGACGATGGTGCTCAGCCCGTCGGCCCGCGACGTGGGGACCCAGGCAACGACTCCAGCCCGCGGCAGCGACTTCGTCGTTCTCAAAGCCGAGGGCGTGAAGATCCACTACTGGGTCGAGCGAGACCGAGCCGCCTTCTGCGCGGTGGACGGCATCGACATCGAGATCACCGAGGGTGAGTTCGTTGTCATCGTCGGTCCCAGCGGCTGCGGCAAGACGACCTTCCTGGACGCGGTGGGAGGACTCCGCAAGATCTCCTCCGGCCGTCTCGAGCTCGAGGGAGAGCCGATCAACGGTCCCGGCCCGGACCGGGCGATCGTGTTCCAGCAGGCCAGCCTCTTCCCGTGGAAGACGGTGCACGCGAACGTCGCGTACGGGCTGACCATCGCCGGCAAGCACTCCAAGACGGAGGTCAAGGAGATCGTCGAGGGCAACCTCAACCTGGTCGGGCTCGCCGGCTTCGGCAGGTCCTACCCCAGCGAGCTGTCTGGAGGCATGCAGCAGCGCGCCAACCTCGCTCGAGCGCTGAGCGCGGACCCGGAGATGCTGCTGCTCGACGAGCCCTTCGGCGCCCTCGACGCGCAGACCCGCGACACCATGCAGGAGGAGCTCCTCCGCATCTGGAGCGTGAAGAAGAAGACGGCGCTGTTCATTACTCACGACATCAAGGAGGCCATCTACCTGGCGGACCGCGTCGTGGTGATGTCCGCGCGTCCCGGGCGCATCGCCGAGATCATCCACATCGACCTGCCACGGCCGCGGAGCCTGTCGATCCGCCGCGATCCGAAGTTCCACGAGTACGAGGAGCGGATCACTGCGCTCCTGGAGAAGGGACGCAAGAAGTGACCACGCTAACGGAGGGCACCGACATGGTGCTCGTGTCAGACATCCCCAGCCGAGTGCCCGGTCAGCCCACGCCGTTCCAGCGGCACCGCGGCTGGATCCTGGGCGGTGTCTCGATTGTCGTCCTGCTGGTCCTGTGGCAGCTGTGCACGGCCGTCTGGGGCCTGACCAAGGAGATGATCCTCCCGGCGCCGTTGACCATCGCCCGGAGCATCGGGACGCTGCTGGTGAGCGGGGAGTTTTGGCACGACATGGCCGTCAGCGGTCAGGAGTTCGCGATCGGCTTCGGCCTCGCGATCGTGGTCGGTCTGGTGCTCGGCCTGGTGATGGGCTGGTTCGCCACCCTCCAGAAGGTGCTCGACCCGTTCGTCAACTTCCTGAACAGCACTCCGCGCATCGCGCTGGCCCCGCTGTTCATTATCTGGTTCGGCATCGGCATCTGGTCCAAGGTCGCGGTCATCTTCTTTGGTGCAGTGTTCCCCATCGTCATCACGACAATGGCAGGCGTGATGAACCTGGACCCGCTGCTGCTGCGCGCAGCGCGGTCGTTCGGAGCGAGCAACATGCAGATGTTCCGCACCGTGGCGCTGCCCGGTGCCGTTCCGTATATTCTCTCAGGCCTGCGGCTCGGCGTCGCGCACGCGCTCACGGGGGTCGTGGTGGGCGAGTTCATTGCCGCCAATGCTGGAGTCGGGCTGCTGATGGTGCGAGCAGCCCAGTTCTACGACACCCCGACGGTCTTCGCCGGCGTGGTGATCGTCGCGTCGCTGGGCCTGCTCTTCACCTCGCTCCTCGGCCTCGCCGAGCGTCGCTTCCAGGCCTGGAAGCCCTCCAAGTCCTAGTCGCTCCGCCCGGTCCGGAACACCCACCGCTCCGCAGTCCGCCAGCACAGGCGTTCTCGGTGTCTCCCCTGCCGGCGTTCCGCAGGACGGCAATGCGGCTGTCTGAGCCCCGCGTTCCGGGGGGTGACCCGAGCCATGCCACGGCTGCTCTGCCCCTGTCCCTCCCGGCCGCCCGGCCGCGAGTTCCACCCTGCCGCAGCACGTTCGCGGGGGGTCCGTTCCCAGACCAGAGAGAAGCAACGATGCACAGTCTCGGTTCCCCCAGCACCCGCCACCGCGCTAGGGTCGCGTCGGTCGCCGCCGTGATCCCGGTCCTGCTCTCCGCCTGCGGAGGCGGCTCGGAGAGCGGCGGGAGCGCCAGCGGGTCCTCGGGTGGCGTCACCACCATCAAGACCGTCACCATGTCGATCACGGGCACGCACTGGCGCGAGATGGTGGCCGAGTCCCAGGGCTTCTTCTCCGGCCAGGGCTTGAAGGTCGAGGAGACGCTGGTCAAGCCGAACATCACCGTCGACTCCCTGCTGTCCGGTTCCGCCCAGATCGCCTTCGGCGACGGCGGCACGGCCATCCAGGCTGACGAGCACGGGGCGGACCTGGTCGTGGTCGGGCAGGGCATGGACCGGCAGAACTACTCCTTCGTCACGGCGAAGAACATCACCTCCTTCCCGCAGGTGAAGGGCCAGACGATCGGCGCGTCGGCTGAGGCCGACGTCTACACGCAGGTCATCAAGGAGATCCTCACCAAGAACGGGGTCAAGCCCGAGGACGTGCACTTCATCTTCGGGCAGGGCTCCAACGACCGCGTGGGTGCGCTGGAGGGCGGCGCGATCCAGGCCTCCCTGATGCCGCCGCCGGCGGACGCGCGCCTCAAGGCGGAGGGCTTCAACATTTTGGCCCAGACCAAGGACATCATCCCGGTGATGACCCAGAGCGCCACGATCGTCAGCAAGAAGTGGGCGCAGAGCAACCCGGACACCGTGAAGAAATACCTCGCCGCGATCTCCCAGGCGACGGACTGGCTGTACGACCCCGCGAACAAGGACGCGGCAATAAAGCTCCTCGCCGACAAGACGCAGTCGTCGGCGGCCGATGCCACGAGCGCCTATGCCACCTACATCGACGGAAAGGCCTTCGACAAGGGCGCGTGCGTGCAGCCCAAGGCCGTGCAGGTGCTCGTTGACCAGATGAACAACCTGGGCCTGATCACGAATAACGATGCCTCCAAGTACATCGACGACCAGTACTGCCCCTGATCGTCGCCGCCCGCCAACGCAGCACGCAACGGCCGGTCCCACACACCGTGGGACCGGCCGTTCCGTCTTCCCCACGGCCGGGAACGCCTTCCCGACCTCGTTGGCGCCCCGGCCGGCAGGCGGCGGATGCTGCTGGGAGGACGAGGCACGGTGCGCACGCTTAACGACAGGCAGCCCGCTGCGGATGGCGGGCTACGTGTCTCTATGACGTCCTCCACGGGCCGCCGGACGGCCGTGCTGCTATTCCCCGGTGTTCCGCTGCTCCGTACCCGGATCGCCGGACGCCCGGCTCCAGACCACGACCAGCTCGTCTCGTGTGCCGAACTTCACGAGGTGTCGGCCGAGAACTTCTTCCATGCGAGGGAGGTCCTCCGGCTCGCCCTCCACGAGGAGCTGCAGCCCGTCGGCGGCGCACGACAGCTGTGCCTGGCCCGCTGCCAGCACGATGAAGCCCCGTCCGTCCAGATCCGACCACTCGCCGCCGTTGCGGCGGCCGAGATGGGCGACGAGTTGCTTGCCGTACCGCGCCGGTCGATCGGTCGGTACCAGTGCCTCGCTCCGCGAGGTCATCGGGTGTGCGTCCCTGCCCGAGCCGGCTCGATGGCCTGGAGGAGGGCGCTCACCGCAGGGACCGCAGCACGTAGGGCAGGATCCCGCCGTTGCGGTAGTAAGTCGCCTCGCCGGGCGTGTCGATGCGTACGGCGGCGTCGAACTCCACAGTCGGGCCGTCCGACGGCCGGGCTGTGACGTGGGCCGTGTGGGGAACGGTGCCGTCGTTGAGCGCGGTCACCCCGGTGATCTCGAACTCCTCGTCCCCCGTCAGGCCGAGGGACTCACGGTCCTGACCCTCGAGGAACTGGAGCGGAAGCACACCCATGCCGATCAAGTTCGACCGGTGGATGCGCTCGTAGGACTCGGCGATGACCGCTCGGACCCCGAGCAGCGCTGTCCCCTTGGCCGCCCAGTCGCGGGAGGACCCGGAGCCGTACTCCTTTCCAGCGAGCACGAGCAGCGGCACGCCCGCATGGATGTACGCGCGCGCGGCGTCGTAGATCGACGACGTCTGACCGGTGAGGTGGTTCTTGGTGACCCCGCCCTCGACACCGGGCACCAGCGCGTTGCGCAGCCGGATGTTGGCAAACGTGCCGCGGATCATGACCTCGTGGTTGCCCCGACGGGAGCCGTAGGAGTTGAAGTCGCGCCGCGCGATGCCGTGCTCGGTCAGGTACCTCCCCGCCGGGCTGTCGGCCTTGATGGAGCCGGCCGGCGAGATGTGATCCGTCGTGACCGAGTCGCCCAGCACAGCCAGGGTTCGGGCGCCAGTGATGTCCGTCACGGGTGCAGGCTCCGCCCGCAGGCCTTCGAAGTACGGGGGCTTGCGGACGTAGGTGCTCTCCGGGTCCCAGGCGAAGGTGTCGCCGTCCGGGGTGGGCAACTCCTGCCACTGCCTGGTGCCGGCGAAGACGTCGGCGTAGTCGCTGGCGAACATCTCCGCCGTCACCGACTCGTCGATGACGCGCTGGACCTCCGTCGGTGTTGGCCAGATGTCGTGCAGAAACACGTTCGCGCCGTCGTTGCCCTGCCCCAGCGGCTCGGTGATCAGGTCCACGTCCATCGACCCGGCGAGCGCGTAGGCGATAACGAGTGGCGGGCTGGCCAGGTAGTTCATCTTCACGTCCGGGTTGATGCGGCCCTCGAAGTTCCGGTTGCCCGACAGCACGGAGACGACGGCGAGGTCGGCGTCGTTGACGGCCTTGCTGACCGGATCCGGGAGCGGACCGGAGTTCCCGATGCACGTGGTACAGCCGTACCCCACCAGATGAAAGCCGAGCTTCTCCAGGTAGGGCGTCAGGTGTGCCTTCTCGTAGTAGTCCATGACGACCTTGGACCCGGGGGCCAACGTCGTCTTGACCCACGGCTTTGTGCTGAGACCGGCCTCGACAGCCTTCTTGGCCAGCAGCGCCGCACCGATCATTACCTGCGGGTTGGAGGTGTTGGTGCAGGAGGTGATCGCGGCGATGACCACATGGCCGTGGTCCACGAAGGTCTCGGTGCCGTCGGCCATGACAGCCGGCGTGCGCTTGGACCTGCGCTGGGCGCCGGAGCTGGTGACGGCGGTGTGCGGCTCGGCTGCGCTGGGCTCGTCGGTTGCAGACGGGCTGATCGGGTCGGAGGCCGGGAACGTCTCCTCCACTGCCTCGTCGACTGCGGACTCCGTCTCCGGGACCGTGTCGGGGTCGTGGCTGATCTGCTGGGCCTGCGCGTAAGTCGGGAGTGCCTCGCGGAAGGCCTCCTTGGCGTCGGTCAAGGCGACCCGGTCCTGCGGGCGCTTCGGGCCTGCGATCGAGGGGACGACCGTTGCCAGGTCGAGTTCCAGGTACTCCGAGAACGTCGGCTCCTGGGTCTCGTCGTGCCACAGACCTTGGGCCTTGGCGTAGGCCTCGACCAGCCGTACCTGCTCGGCGGAGCGGCCGGTGAACTGCAGGTAGCGGATCGTCTCCTCGTCGATCGGGAAGATCGCCACGGTGGATCCGAACTCGGGGCTCATGTTGCCGATCGTCGCGCGGTTCGCTAGCGGGACGGCGGAGACGCCAGCGCCATAGAACTCCACGAACTTGCCGACCACGCCGTGCCGACGAAGCATCTCGGTGATGGTCAGCACCATGTCAGTGGCGGTCGCCCCATCGGGCAGCTGACCAGCTAGCTTGAACCCCACCACGCGCGGGATCAGCATCGACACCGGCTGTCCGAGCATCGCGGCTTCGGCCTCGATGCCACCCACGCCCCATCCCAGCACTCCCAAGCCGTTGACCATCGGGGTGTGGGAGTCGGTACCGACGCAGCTGTCCGGGTAGGCGACCGTCGCTCCGTCCTCGGCACGGGTGAACACCACGCGGGCGAGGTGCTCGATGTTGACCTGGTGGACGATGCCGGTGCCCGGGGGGACGACCTTGAAGTCGTCGAATGCGCCCTGGCCCCAGCGGAGGAACTGGTAGCGCTCGCCGTTGCGCTGGTACTCCAACTCCACGTTTCGCTCGAAGGAATCGGGTGTACCGAAGGTGTCAGCGATGACCGAGTGGTCGATCACCAGCTCGGCCGGGGTGAGCGGGTTGATCTTCTGCGGGTCCCCGCCGAGGTCGGCCATCGCCTCACGCATGGTTGCCAGGTCCACGATGCACGGGACGCCGGTGAAGTCCTGCATCACCACCCGCGCAGGGGTGAACTGGATCTCCTGGTCCGGCTCGGCCGTCGGGTCCCAACTGGCCAGGGCCCTGATGTGGACGGGGGTGGTGTTGACGCCGTCCTCGGTGCGCAGCAGGTTCTCCAGGAGGACCTTCAGGCTGAAGGGCAACTTGTCCGCGCCCTCCACGGCGTTGAGCCGGAAGATGTCGTAGTCGATCCCGTCGACGCTGAGCGTCGATCGGGACCCGAAGCTGTTCTTGCTAGATGCCACTGCTTGCGCCTTCCGTCGTCACCAGACCCAGCGACACCGCACCCCCGAGGAAGGCCTGTAGCACTGGACCATCCGGCTCGCGTCTGCCGGTTGCGTATACAGTATGCTCCTAGTGCGCGCAGTCCAGCTGAACTCCCGCTCCGACTCAGCTGATCCAAGGCCATGGCGTGGCCTTTCTCTCCGTGAACCTTGGCGGGAACACGCAGAAGACTGAACCGCCCCGGGTTCAGTGGAGGCTGAGTTCTCCCGGCAGCGGCTGCTGCGGGAGGGCGTGCTGACGGTAGTGCTCGGTCTCGAACTCGACAGGCGGGACGTAGCCCAGGCTGCTGTGCAGCCGGCTGGTGTTGAACCAGTGCACCCAGCCCAGGGTGGCGAGCTCGAGGTCGTCGACGCCCCGCCACGGTCCCTCGCGCTTGGTGCACTCGGTCTTGTAGAGCCCGATCAGGATTTCGGCCTCAGCATTGTCGTAGGAATCACCGACTGTCCCGATGGAGGCCACAGCTCCGGCGTCGAGAAGCCTCTCCGAATAGCGAATAGATGTATATTGCGACCCGGCATCGCTGTGATGAATGAGCCCGGCAACATTCTCACCGGCGCGGGCGCGGGTCCACAGCGCCATCTCGAGCGCGTCCAGCGGCAGCTCAGTCGGCATCGAGGTGGCGGTGCGCCAGCCGACGATGCGGCGGGAGTAGGCGTCGGACACGAACGCGGTGAACGCCATCCCCGACCACGTGGCGACATAGGTGAAGTCGACCAGCCACAGCGCGTTCGGCCTGGCCGCGGTGAAGTCGCGCTTCACCAGGTCCGGCGGTCGGGCCGCCGACGCGTCCGCTCTGGTGGTGCGGAAGACCTTGCCGCGGCGGGCGCCCTGCAGCCCAGCGGCACGCATCAGCCGCTCCACCTGGCAGCGCGGCACCGCCGCGCCGGCGACGCCGCCGTGGCGGCGCAGCTGGTGCCAGACCTTGCGCGCCCCATAGAGCCCACGGCCGAGCTGCGGATCGGCGTGGACCCGCACGATCTCGGCCAGCACCTCGCGGTCACGCACCGCACGGGCCGACTCCACCCGGCTGCGATGGGCGTAGAAGCCGCTCGGGGAGATCGTGCAGCCGTGCTGCGTCAGCACCCTGCAGATCCGCTCGACCCCGAACCGCTCGCGGTGCTCGCCGATGAAAGCCACTACCAAGGAAGTCGCGGGTCGAGCTCCCGCGCGAAGAAAGACGACGCGGCAAGAAGAATCTCATTGGCGCGCTTGAGCTCTCTGACCTCGGCCTGCAGCTGCTTGATCTGCTGCGCGTCCGACGACGTCGTCCCCGGCGTCCGGCCGGCGTCGATGTCGGCCTGCTTGCACCAGCCGCGCAGCGTGTCGGGCTGCACTCCGACCCGCGGACCGATGCGGTGCACCGCCGCGTTCAACGACAGACCTGCCTCTTGCTCACGGGCCTCGGCGACGAGCCGCTGCGCCCGCTCACGCAGCTCGTTCGGGTACTTCCTCGGTGCTGGCACTGGCCCGCTCTCCCGTGGCTTCAGTACCTCCACCAGACCCGGGGCGGTTCAGCGGCGAGGTTGTTGAGCTGCTGGATCCGGTGGATCTGGGCGAGCAGGCGGTCGATGAGGCGGAAGTTGCCGCCGGTGATGCGGGCGATCGTGGCGATCGCAACGGTCTGGGCGAGGTCGTCGTCCGGGGCGTGGCCAGCCGCTGCGCCGAAGCTGTCGGTGTTCCAGCGGCGGGTGAGCACGGCGCTGAGCTCGTCGGGGTTGAGGGGTCGGTACTCGTGGGCGAAGCCGATCCGGCTGTACAGCTGCGGGTAGCGCGCGAGTCGCTTCTCGATGCCGGGCATGCCGATGAGGATGACGCCCATGTGATGACGGTCGTAGTAGTCGCGGACCTGCTCCAGCCCGGTGGTCTTGAGCCGGTCGGCCTCGTCGACGATGAGCAGCTCGGTGAGTGGAGTTGACCCGCTTCGGTGGACACCCTGATCTTGGGCGGTAGCGCCTGAGGAGGGGTCCTGATGGGCCGTCCGAGCAAGTACCCGGCGGAGTTCCGGGAGCAAGCCGTCGAGCTGGTGAAGGCCAGCGGCAGGACCGTCGCGGAGGTCGCGCGTGATCTGTCGATCAATGACACGACGCTGGGGAACTGGGTCAAGGCCGACCGGGCCGAGCGCGGGGTCCCGGACGAGACTGGGCTGCTGCCGCTGACGGCGGCTGAGCGCGCCGAGCTGACCCGGCTGCGGCGCGAGAACGCGAAGCTCAAGAGCGAGCGGGAGATCCTGAAAAAAGCGGCGGCCTTCTTCGCGACGGAGTCGACGAGGTGACGCGGTTCGCCTTCGTCGACGCGCAGAAGGCGCACCACGACGTCACCGTGCTGTGTCGGCTGCTCAGAGTCTCCCGTTCGGGCTTCTACGCCTGGTTGTCCCGGCCCTCGTCACCTCGGGCGATCGCCGACGAGGTCCTCGCCGAGCAGATCCGGACGGCGTTCGTCGACAACCGGCAGGTGTACGGGGCGCCGCGCGTGCACGCCGAGCTCGCCGCTGCCGGGGTGCACGTCGGGCGCAAGCGCGTCGCCCGGCTGATGCGGGCGGCCGAGCTGGTCGGCTGCCACCGGCGCAAGCGGTCGTTCTCGATCACCCGGCAGAACCCGAAGGCCGACGTCGCCCCTGACCGGGTCGACCGCAAGTTCACCGCGACGGCCCCGAACCAGCTGTGGGTTGCCGACGTCACCTACGTCCCGACGGTGCAGGGCTGGCTCTACCTGGCCTGCGTCACCGACGTCTTCAGCCGGCTCGTCATCGGCTGGTCGATGGCCAGCCACCGCAAGACCGACCTCGTCGTCGACGCCGTCACCATGGCGGTGCACCGGCGCGGCGGCTCCGTCCCCGGGGTGATGCATCACAGCGATAGGGGCGGCGAGTACAGCTCGCACGCGCTGGAGCGGGAGCTGCGTCGGCATGGGGCGCTCGCGAGCATGGGCAGCGTCGCGGATTGCTTCGACAACGCGCTGGCCGAGAGCGTGTTCGCCACCCTCGAGTGCGAGCTGTTCGACCAGC